>Ga0206881_10004_pt1 | contig 100037 bp, 89 predicted proteins | sample Alteio_BWOrgCont_3_FD_152867 | JGI IMG/M metagenome (GOLD analysis project Ga0206881, IMG submission 152867) | Enriched cells from forest soil in Barre Woods Harvard Forest LTER site, Petersham, Massachusetts, United States -... | ecosystem: Environmental > Terrestrial > Soil > Temperate forest >...
CGCAAAGCACAATGATTTCCCGATCGAAATGCCGCCCCTTGAACAAATCCAACGCTCTCATCCTGGACCATTATCGCCGTCCATTCCATCGCCTCAGACTTTGCACCAGAACCTTGGAATCCAACTCACCTTGAACGTCCGCTCCATCACGTAAATGCCCTCGGGTTTTTGCCGCATGGGGCGGACACTTTATCCGCCGCGAATCACGTAACTGAGCGTAATCGAGCTCTAGTTAAGCGAAGCTAGAAGAGGACCGTCATAGACGGCCTAGCCAAGAACCGGCAGAAGCAATCGCGATGAGGACAGAACACTATTGAAAGAATTGGTGCCGATCGAGGCATGTCGGAACTCAAGTGTCGCGCGGCTGTCTTTGCATTGATCATCCGTTGTGAGATGCAAACGAATCGCGTGGCCAGATCGAAAACGCCGAGCGTTGGGTACGAGTGGAATTCGGTAAGTGACTTTCTCCCCGATGGGTATTGCTTCGAAGGTTCTACAAGGCAGAACGGGAGCCCCGGGCTTGCTGGCAGCCTCATCCACAGTTCGCAAGCCGGCACGAAGATAGCCCGCTGTGACATTAGTTGCGTGCCCGTGATCGTCTACATCCTGTAATACCGCAATGAAGGCAGTGTCAGGCGCGGTGCACGTAGCATCCAACCGCAGCTCAATCGGACCAATCACGTCAACATCATGCCCCAACGGGGCAGTTGTCCACTCCAAGAACGATGGAGGGTCGGTTTCGCTTGCGCGGGGACGGTTGAGGCCGCCGCCAAGGTTCATATACATCCTGGAGCCGGCGTCGCCTTCGTCCTCACTCAGAGAACCATCGGCTCGCAATTCAAAAGCATGATTCGATGCCTCCGGAAGAGGCCAGGTATCGCTAGTTCGCCAGCCTTCGGCTTACGTATTCACAAAGGAAACCTACGGTGAATGGATCGAAAATGCGCCCGAGCCGCTACATTCCGCTTCGATTCTCGCCCGCCATTCCGGAATCTGTCGCGGCGAGATGCTGAAGCTAATGAAAGATTGTGTGCATTTTTACCCTGAGCCGATTGAAGACAAGATTTATGGCAACGTCTTGATCAAACGCGGCCTCAAACGGCGGGCACGAAGGCGGGAGCTTTACATCAATCGCGAAATGAAGGACATACTATCGGAGTTGGTCGCCTCATCAAAATGCGAGTTCGTGCTCACGCATCCCGGAGACCCTACCAAGCCCCTGGGAGCTTGGGTCCTGGAGACCCAGATAGGTGCTCTGCGGAAAAGGATTCATCCCCACCCTGACGCCGGACTGCACGCGCTGCGGCACACGTTTTTGACGGGAGCCGGCGAATACACCGACCCCTTTACATTGCAGTACGTAGCCGGCCACGATAATATAAAGACAACGATGCGTTACGTCCATCCCCAGGCCAATGCGGTTCAAAAGTTGTTTGTACGTTTGGCAAACTTGGATCGCGAGCAAAACGGCTTTCAGAAAGCACGGAGGTTTGCGGTCGGCGCAAAATCCGGTGCAGCCGCAAGGGGTCCTCAAGATTGTATCGCGTAGGTTATTGAAAATAAGCAAGTTTTTAATGTGCGGAAGTGGTGAAATGGCAGACACACCATCTTGAGGGGGTGGCGCCGAGAGGCATGGGGGTTCAAGTCCCCCCTTCCGCACCAAAATGTCCACAGTTTATTGAGGATTCCGCTCAGAAAAGCGACCGCATGATCTATCTGGTAATCGCGATCCACATAATCGTCTGCATCTTCATGATCGCAGTCATTCTTCTCCAGCAGGGCAAGAGCGCCGATCTCGCCGGGGCCTTCGGCGGCCAGGGCTCGCAGACCGCCTTCGGACCCCGCTCCGCAGCTAACCTGCTAACCCGCATCACCACCTGGTGCGCCATCATTTTCATGATGACGTCGATCAGTCTCACCGTCATGATGGCCAAGCATTCGAAGCAGCAGCGCTCCGTCCTCTCCGGAACCCAGACCACCGAGAGCAAGCCGGTCAAGAAGTAGCTTTTAATCCTGAATCACGGGGGCAGGCCTCAGCGCCTGCCTTTTGCTTTTTTAGGGCTGCTGCTTCGATCACGACAGCATAAAGGTCGGCTTCCCCCTTCAGATTCTTGCTCCATCCTTTTGACTTCAGGATGCTGAGCTGGATTTTTTCATGCTAAAAAGTTGCGACGCGGGGCTACACTGAGCCGAACCACGACAAGTGTCCTCGTAATGCCGCCTCAGATTAGCGTTAGGAGTCTGTCTCGATGACGAATGTTGAAGGCACACCCAGGACATATTTCGAAGCCGCCTTTGTTGCAGCAACTGAACGTGCTCTGGTTTTCTCAGTACAACTTTTCCTGTTCTTGGCGTTGATTTTGTGTTCCGGGGCATCCGCACAGAATAAGCAACAATCGGATTACATCCGCAGCTCGCAACCACCTCTGTTGAAGTATCAGGAATTAGTGGCGCTCAATGAAGACGAAACCATTGATCCCCCTCTAGCCCGCAAACTGGACACTTTATTAACCACGCCTTTTATCAATAATCAGGCGTATTACGCCGGCACAAAACCTCTTCGCCCCGATATCAAGGGTATGGGGCCCTCGCTACGCGTTGTTGAATGGAATATTGAGAGGGGAGTCGAGTTCGACGCGATCAAGTCATTGCTGACCGATAAGAAGGGGTTCCTCGCCAAAGTTCACAGCGAGGCTGCGAACAACAGCACGGAAAAAGTAGATGACCAGGTACTAAATGCGCAGATGGACATACTTCAATCGGCAGACGTGCTCGTGCTGAATGAGCTCGACTGGGGCATGAAGAGAAGCGACTACAGGGCGGTCGTAAAGGATCTTGCCGCCGCGCTCAAGATGAATTGGGCCTATGGCGTCGAGTTTGTAGAGGTTGATCCCAAGGTGTTGGGCACCCAATCGTTCGCGAATGTGGAAAATGAAACCGAGCGCAAGGAGTTGGAGGAACTGTTCAGCACCGACAAGGCGCGCCTGCTTGGGCTGCATGGCACGGCAATTCTTTCTCGCTATCCCCTTCGCGACGTGAAGCTCGTGCCTTTTAAATATGAGGCTTACGACTGGTACAACGGCGAGAAGAAGTATGGATCGGTTGAGGCCGGTAAACGTAAGGGCGCAAGCTTGCTCTTTGGTGAGAACATCGTGCGCGAGGTGCGCCGTGGCGGCCGGACCAACCTTGTTGCGACGATCGATGTGCCTGATCTTCCGGAACGGGAGGTGACTATCGTTGCGACTCACCTGGAGAACCGCACGACGCCGAAAGGTCGGGTCAAGCAGCTGGATGAGCTTCTTGACATGATTCGTCCGATTCCCCATCCCGTCATCGTCGCCGGGGATATGAATACGACCGGGGAGGACGGCTCGGTTATCAGCATAAAATCGGCGGTGCTGAAAAAGATAAACGATCCTGCGTTTTGGGCCACGCAAGGAGTCAAGTACGCTACAGGAGCGGGCCTCATCATGGGCCTTAGCACTTTCGCCTTCAAAAAGACAAAGTTCCAAGCCGACCCTACTTCGTCGGGGGTTCCTTTACTGGCGGCCAATCCTGAACAGGGATTCTTTAAGGATCTCGATAAGTACCGTTTCGATGATGGGACCCGCATTGATTTTCGTGGGGATGCGGAGCTTTCGGTGAACGACCGCGAGGGGACGTTGGGCAACTCGAACGAGCGCGCCAGCAAGGGATTTGTGACAACGTTTGCTTTGCCCCGAACCCTCGGAGCAGCAGGGAAATTCAGGCTGGACTGGATATTTGTGAAGGGCTATTTGAAAGAAGATCCTAAGGATGCTGACTCCTACCGCTTTGCGCCAGCCTTTGCACGCACCATGAACGAGTCGAACGAAGCGCTGAACCCGCATCTATCAGACCATGCTGCCATCAGTGTGGATTTGCCGATCACACTGCCGGCTTTGGCAGGATCGAAGAAATGACCCTCGCCTCAAGCTCTCCCGATAACACATTACCGATTGGACAACGGACCAACAGGTCACGGACTTATCAATGTACTGAATGCCAATGTGCGGATATAGAAATCCGGCAAATCGGAATAAAACAGGCCTAAGCAAGCCTGGTCCATTGGCCGAACCAGCTTGCCGAGAGTTCTATGCAAGCGGAGACGGTTCCACAGGTAGGCGGATGACGATGGGGCGCATAGTCTGCGTCATTGCGCTTTTGTGCAGTTGCTTCCTGGCTATCCCGGCCAGGGCGCAGCAGCAACCGGAGCCCGAAGATCCGGAAGATGAGAAGCAAGTAGGGCTCTGGCTCGATCAGGGAATTTCGACCCCTCTCTCAACAAACAAATCCCTGGAAATCGAATTCCATCAGCGGTTCGACGAGGGCGCGTCGAACCTGTTCGAGTACTTCTTTCAAGGCGGAATCGCCTTTCGCCCTCGGCCGTGGCTTACAGTCATACCGATTTACCGCTACCAGCGCTTTCCCGGCAATCCCGCCATTAGCTACGAAAATCGGCTGCAGCTCAACCTCACCTTGAGCACCGCGCGGGGACAATGGCGATATAACCTGCGCACCCTCATCGAAGGGCGATTTCCCGACGACCGCGAAGCTTCTGCGCGCCTACGGTTTCGTCCCGGCGTCGACTACACCCTGCCGCTTCGCACCGCCTGGCGTCCCACCATCGTCGTCAGCAACGAGTTCTTCATAGTGCCGTGGTATAACCCCTTTGCCAACGGTGGCAGCAGCTATACGCAGAACCGTTTTCAAGTAGGCGTCCGGCTGCCCGTCACCAATTCATTCTCCGTCCGGCCCTACTACATGTTGCAGTCCGTCAACCTGCCTCCCGGCTGGGACACCAACGAGATCGTGGGCATATCCCTTGTCTATAAAGTCCCACGCAAAACCAAGTGAACCTTCGGCTACAGAGGCAAGGGCAGGCCTCAGTGCCTGCCTTTTGCTTTTTCGATGTGCCTCACTCCATCACCACAAGACCCCATCGATCGGCTTCTCCGGGTCCGGCAGCTTACTATCCCCCAGTAGTTGCCTTAGATTGATCTCGATCGTCGTCGCGATCGCCGTTATCGGCACATCATGAATCGAGCTGTCGAAAGGATCCTCGAGGTCGCGCCCGACCTTGTCCAGCGCCAGAAACATGAACCCAACCAGGGTCGACCCCAGCGGTGTAAACCACCCCAGGTTCTCCACCACCCCCACGGGCAACATAAGGCAGTAGACCAGCACAAAGAACTGCGGTAAAAATTCGAACTGCTTAGGCATAGGCGTGTTCTTGATTCTCTCTGCGCCACCTTGCGCATCCATCAGGTTGCCCATGCTCCGGTCAATTGCCTGCCACTCCCATTGATCCAGCCAGCTGCGCCGGCGAGCCACCATCAACATCGCACCTATCTTGCGTTGCAGCGTCAGCGACAAGTTCTTCTCGCGAGCAAGCGCCACCGGATCTTCTTCAGGTATCAGGTGAGCCACCGTTCGCACCGGGTCAAGCCCCCGGAGCTGTTGACGCAGTGCGTGAACATACGCCACTTGATACAACACCAATCGCTGCTGCAACCCCGCGATCTCCACTTGCTCGTTAGCGGTCGCGTCCGTCTCCAGAGACATTGTCGTCAGCACCTGCAGCGCGAACGTTCGGCTCTCATTCACGATTGCGCCCCACAGCGTCCGTGCCTCCCACCAGCGCGCATATGCTGAGCCATTCCTGAACCCAACTATGATTCCGATGGCCGTCCCGTAAAGAGCCAACGGCACACTGGGCCAGCTTACCCAGTGCCAGTGCATAACCTTTTCGCAAAACACGATCAGGATGTCCCATCCCACTAAGAACACTAACGACCATGCCAAATCCCGAATCATCAGCGTCACGTGCGTCGTCTTGGAAACGATCATCCCTTAGCCTCGGCTCCAGCTGTTACCGGCACAAACGCCCGCTGTCCATCCTCCGCGATCCGTACCACTCCTGTCCCAATGTCATAAACCCAGCCGGAAATTGTCAGATCTCCACGCGCCATCGCACCCGCCACGCTCGGATGGGTCTTCAGGTGCGCCAGCTGCATCAGCACGTTCTCTTCTGTCAATCGTGGTAGTTCTTGGCTCGGGCGGTCATCCTTGGCTGCCTGACTGCCGGCCACCATCAACGCTGCGTGCCCGTTATGCAGCCAACTCGCCACTGTCGGCATCTTGCTCGCTAACTCAGGATGCAGAAGGGCCTTCATTGCGCCGCAATCCGAGTGCCCGCACACTACTGCGTGCCTTACTCCGAGCGCCGTTATCGCATACTCGATCACGGCGGTCACGCCCCCCGTCACCGCACCGTAGGGTGGCACCATGTTGCCGACATTCCGGGCCACGAAAAGTTCCCCGGGGCCCGAGCTCGTAATCGTCTCCACATCCACTCGGGAATCGGCGCAGGCGATGATCAGTGTGTGCGGCGCCTGTGGTGTCGTCGCGGCTCGCTGGTATTTCTCCGCACTCCCGGCGTGGATCTCAACCTGAAACTTCCGCGCCCCTGCCTTCAGCTTCTCCAAAACACTCTGATCGCTCATCGTTGCCGGTTTGCCCTCCTATACCTGTTTTTGCGGTTTCGACTGGTATCCGTCGTTGCGACCCAGTCTAAGGCAGAATCAAACCGCCACAGAAATTTGATTCGGCCATCCGACAGATTCCGTGCCTCGCAGTTTATGATGGCTTCGCTTCGAATTCAGCAAGGAGGCCTGCAATGAAAGGCTCAACAGAATCGCACAAGTCTCACCTTTCCCGGCGTAAGTTCCTCGGCTCAGCTCTTGCCGGAACAGCCGCAACTCTCGCCGGCACAGCTGCGATGAGCTTTTTCAGCACAGCTCCAGCCTTCGCCCAGAGCAACCTCACACCCGACGAGGCTCTGAAGGAACTACTCGACGGTAACCAGCGTTACATCGCCGGACGCTTCACAAGCTTTGACGAGGACAAGCAGATCCTCCGCGACCGCACAGTCGAGAAGCAGCAACCGTTCGCTGCCCTCCTCTCCTGTGCCGACTCCCGCGTGCCCATAGAGATTATCTTCGACCAGAGCATTGGGGAGCTCTTTGTCACCCGGGTCGCCGGCAACATCGCTACGCCTGAGATCATCGCCAGCCTCGAATACGGCGCCGCCGTCCTCGGAACCAAGGTCATTATGGTTCTCGGCCATTCTGGTTGCGGAGCCGTCAAAGCCGCCATCGCGGGAAACGAAGTTCCCGGCCAGATCAGTGCCCTCTTTCCTCCCCTGCGCCCCGCCGTTGACCAGGCCGGTCCAGACCTTGCCGCCACCACCCAGAAGAATGCATCCATCCAGGCCACGCTCCTGAGCAAGGCCTCTACCGTCCTCGCTCCTATGGTGAAGGAAGGCAAACTGAAAATCGTCGGCGCCTACTATGATCTCGCCACTGGAAAGGTGACTCTCGTCTAGCCGTTTTCGATCATCCCACCCAACCAGAAGATGGTCGGGTGGGGGCGCCCGAGAATAAGTCAAGCTGTCATAAAACGCCGGAGACGGCGACCGCGACGTATACGCTGTTTGCGTAATCCCATACAAGGTAGCGCGCCTGGTGTTTGCTTGAAACTGCCGTTGCGGTTTTGTAGGGGCTGCCATTTGCGGCCCACTGCCAGTTATCGCCCGTAATGTATGCTGTGTCCGGAACCTGATCGTTAGGATACAGGCCGATCCAATCGTATTTTTGGACCACGTCCGCGCTCCAGTTGAGCTGGTAATACCCGCCTGAATTCGAAAGATTTACGTTGTAGGTGACCTCAGCCTTGTCTAGTGGCGGCACCTTTGGGCGATTGGCTTTGAGTTCCGCTGCCACGGATTCCGGAGTGTGGGTCTTTCGATCGATCATGATGTATCACCTTTTCTGTAGAGTTCACAAAATCCAGATGTAGAAGTAGGTTCGTGAGACACACGCTATCGTTTCTTGTCCCTTACTTAGCATTTTCGGTGTGACGTCGGCTTAGATCTCTGTGCGCTTGTGGTAATCCGCCACGGCAGCCACTATCTCCTCCTTTGTCTTGCATGTTGCGAGGATGGCTTTAGTAGGTGCGGCGGGCAGGTCGCCTATTAGCGCCTGCAGTTCCTGGTTTGTACCCGCCGAGTGAACCGCGACTGCCTGATTTCCATCGGAGGGAGCACACGCGGTACCGCCGTCTGACGTGTCGTTTACTCGGGTATTCGAGAGGACAGCCTCAAAAGTCGGGGCGTTAGGTACGCGCTGGCCAAGACTCATGTCCTCCGTCTTCACTCCCGCCCACAGCAAGAAGGTCCTGATGAATGAGGTGTGATCAAAGGGCTGCGCTGATCCGCTGGGGGCCCGGAAAACCGTACCCTTTTGAATGTAGGGTGAAATCAGCAGTGTCGGCACCCGTGCTCCATACTGGTCGAACTTGAAACCGTTTTCGCTGACTTTGCCGTCAGGGTTCATCGCAGTTCCTGGCGGCGGCACATGATCGTAAGTGCCGCCATGCTCGTCGAAGGTGACGACGAACAACATTTCTCGCCATTGCGGACTATTGCGCAAGGCGGTGAAAACCTGCAGCAGGAAGTCTTCGCTCGGACAGACAAAACTTGGCGGGTGGTAATCCGTGCCTGTCGTAGTTAGACCTGTCCAGTGGGGCTCAATGTAGCTGAAGGCTGGCAGCGTCCCCGCGCTGGCGTCGTTATAGAAGGCGTTGAGGGTATCGTGGCGACCACGCGGGATTCGCGGGAAGGTGTATTCCGTGTAAGATAAACCGTCTGACCACTCATCCGTATAGTACAGCTTCCAGCTTTTGCCTTGATGGCTAAGCTGGTTAAAGAGTGTCAGGGTGTCGTATTGCTGGTAAGGGGGCGAGATTCTATATGGCCCGTTATCCTCTTGTCCAAGAGAGGTACCACAAATTGAGAAAGCGCGGTTTGGATTCGTTTCGGTCGGTACTGAGCAGAACCAGCGATCGCTGACTGCGAAGTTGCGAGCCAGGGAGTTAATCGTGTTGAGCTGTTCCGGCCCGTACGTCCAAAGGATATCTTCACCCTTCCACGCCTCCATCTTGGGCCAGTAATAATCTTGCAAAAAGCCCTGCATGGCCGGATGACCATCTTTTGTAACAGGCATCCCGTCGATAATCTTGGCGTCGCCGTAAAACTGGTTCATCACGCCGCTCCAGCTATACGGTTGTCTCGGATCATTCGGGTAAGCTCTTAGCGCTTCCCAGGGATCGTAATACGGCACCCCCCACTGCTTGCTTCGAATCTCCCTCCAGCGAATATCTGAAACCTTCGTGACCGGAACAAGCTGGCCGGGATTGTTTTGTCTTGGGTTCGAATACGAACCGGTCTGCAGTCCGTCGTAATCTTTGCGACTGTCTGGTGGAAACACTCGATCCGGGTTGCTGTTTTCGTATAGCCACCCCAGGAGATTGTCCAGAGAACGATTCTCCATCATCAGGAAAACAATAGTCTTGATTTGCGGCATGATACTGTCCGGCATAAGTCCTCTTTCTGGATTCGATCTTGAACTGCCGAGCGGTTAACAGCATACCGAGGCCTTCTCACAGTCCTGACATAGCGAGTTAGAGCCATTCTCGGAGCCTGTCCTTTGAAGTGCTCACTTGACACACACAATGCGAAGCTACAAAGTGTCCCGGCACGCGCAGCAAGCGCGTTAAGATAAGAAATGGATTACTTCAGGTCGTGAAGTTGTACATACTTCAAGACATCGCCTGTTTGTAGAGCCTGATCGATGGCGCTCGAATTGGGGCAGTAGATGAACGGCCGGCGAGGATACAATCTGTCGTTCACCCAGTACTTGTTCCAGCCCGTCGATGTCTTAATAAATTCCTGCGCAAACCCCGCAGCCGAGCGATATAGTGCTTCGATTTCCAGGCAGCCATTGATGCAGATGTCCACATAAGATTCGACCATCGGGATGCCAGGCGTAGGTTCTTTAGTCTTGGAGATGTCTTCGGGATTGCTCACAAACAGATAGACCTGGTCCGTCGGGTTTAGTGGCCCGCTCCCATCCAGCATTGAGATCTTCCCATCCACTCGGGTGGCCGTATAGCCGGTCTCGCGTTCTTTTGTCTTCTCGATATCCCCGACCTTATAAACAACACCGTTGATGGTTGCACCCGCGTTTTCTATCGCCCCTAAATATGTGCAGGTACTGCCTACATTGTTAGCGAACTGGTGAAACCAGCCGCGCTGATAGCCAGTGACCCGCGCGGGCCATGCGCCGATAGCGTCGGGATTGGTGCGAGTTCGGGACGCCTTTTCTATAAGCGAGCCATATCCGAACACATATGTGTTTCCGGCCATACATATCCCTCCTTAGCCGTGTATTGAGGCACGCAATTCCGGCACGCCAAGGAGCGCGTGTGCAGATGAACGTGAGCTATGCGCCCGGCTCAGAAAGATCGGGTCAAGCGAGGCCGCGCAGAGCCATGGACGAGGAGAATGACGTCAGCATGTTCAGTAGTAACCGTGGTAAGGCTCCTACTGCCGCTCCGCGCAATTGTCTGCGGAGAACATTCAGAAGTCCTGCCTAACTGTCCTTATGCAATTGAGGTGCTTATACAGTCAAGGTGCCAATGCAGTTAAGGTGTACATATCTCACCTCGGAAACATTTAAGACGAGGTTGTCTCAGGAAGTAGTCAGACTTCAGACTCTTTTCTGCTCGGTGGAATATTCTTCCTCTTCTGTTATAAGTGTCAAGAACTTGTCTTAATAAATTCCTGTAATTTTCTCTTTGATGTTGATGTAGTCAGAACCTGAGCCGGCACTGTAGTACTGCTGACCGCGATCGGCAAGCCATTTCGGTCGCATCCGATTCGCCTCGCCGGCATTCCGGAGTGATCCGCGGATCGCCTTCATAGCCTGATCCCGCGTTCGCCCACCACGGTGAAGACTGACAACAGACCGGTTGTTCCAAGAAGTTGCCTAACCTGCTGGCCAAGATTGACCAGTTCCAGAGCGCAGCCCGCCGAGCGGGCAGAGACATACAGCCGGACAAGCGTTCCCAGACCCATGCTGTCCACGCGGGCAAGGTCCGTCAGGTCCAGCACGATTCGCTTGGTATCCGGGATCAATTCCTTGACCCTGCTGTAGAGAACATCGCCTGTGCCCGCCACCAGCCTGCCGTGGCATCGCACCACAAAAGCATTGCCGTCGCGCTCAACCTCAAGCGTAAGTGGACAAGTCGCAGCGTTCTCAGTCATCAAGGCATGGCCTTCTTTCGGAATGTATGGATGAACCGCAAACCGATACCGGCAATTCTCGCACGCTGCAACAGTGGACGACACTCGTAATCGGAACCCGCCAAGTAAAGAGATCCGGAAGGCAATGCGAAAGTTTTCCCTTCCCATTTTGGCGGCAGTCCGAATCCCTACCTATCTCCTCATAGCGGCAGAGGGCGCAACCGATTCTTTGAGGCGCGCCAGGCCGCTTATAAATTAGGATCGAAAAATGTGCGGACGCTACCAGCGACGATCCGATAAGCAGCGCATCGCTGAGGCATTCTCGCTCGGCAATGTGGACGGGCTGGCGCTGGAACTGCCTCCCGACTACAATGTGGCTCCGCAGACGATGCAGCCGGTCATCGTGTGGGATGAGGAATGCGGGACGCGCACTCTGCAGATGATGTTCTGGCGGTTTCTGCCGCGCTTTGTGAGCGATCCGAAGAAGTTCCGGCTGGACACGATCAACGCAAAAGGTGAGACGCTGCTCGACAGCAAGATCTGGCGTGAGGCGTTTTTACGCAACCGCTGCCTCGTTCCCGTGGATTCGTTTGTTGAGTGGAAGCGTGTGAATGCGAACACCAGGCTGCCGTGGCTCTTCGGGATGAAGGACGATGCTCCGTTTGCGCTGGGCGGCGTGTGGCGGCACTGGCGCTCTCCGGACAAGAAGCACGCGATGGATACGTTCGCGATTATTACGACGGAGCCGAATGAGCTGGTCGCAGAGAACACGGGGCACGACCGCATGCCAGTAATTGTCCGTCGGCAGGATTATCAGCGATGGCTGGAGCCGGGGGATGAGCAGCGGCCTCCAATTGACCTGGTGCGACCTCTTGATGCGGACAAGATGAAGGCGTGGCGCGTGGATCAGAAGATCAACAACGTGCGGAACACCGGCCCGGAGTTGCTGGATGAAGTGAGGGATCAGGGCGAGGAGCAGATCGGGATGTTTTGAAGGGCGTGTTCAGCGTTCGCGGAGACGGATCCCACCCCCAGTTCAGGCTAGTGCCGGCTTAACTTGTCCACCCGCGTTCGGAGTTTGCCCGAACTGCTTCAGCGCCCGACCATTCTGGGCCTTTTGAATTTCGAAGACAGCGTGAATTTTGATCTTGTCTCCGGTCGGCGCAAGGCCCATCAGATGGCCATCCTGAGTTCCTGTGAGTGTGTAGGCGAAGGCGATGGCCTCGTTGTCGCCGACCATAGACTCAACGGCGATCTCGAGGTCCGAGAAGGCTTTGCGCATTTGCGACAAAAAGGCACGGAGGGCTTCGTGGCCAAATACGTGCCGGAGAGCAGGGTGGTGATCGATAGTTGAAAGAATAAGGGCCCGATCGGAGAAAGCACGATCGCCGGTCTTCGCCGCTTTGATCGCGTTTCCGATACTTGCGAGGTCGATCTCGTTCATGAGCGTTTCTCCTTTCACAACCCTCTGATTGCTCATGAAGCCGCGGCGTAGCACATAAAATTGCGAGTAAATCACCTTTAAAGGCATGTGGCCGAGGGATTGACAACAGATGTTGCCTCGTTCGGAGCTAAACGCGGGTGAGGAGCATGGGGATGTTTTAAATGGGCGACGCCACCCTTAACCTGCCTTGTTCCCTTTCAATGGTCGTTGTCGTTTAACGCTCGATGCTGTGCGATGATGCGGCACTTAGGGAGAGCTGCAGAGGAGACTCATAAGGTGACACAATTGGAAGAAGAACGAGGGTCGGCCTTACTCAAAGTCATTGCGTTACTGGTCTGGCTGTTGGCCAGTGCTGTTGTCTTTCTTCCATTCGCAGTCAACACATCGCCATGGGATGCGGTAACGCTGAGGGTCCCGGGGAATCAAGGGAACTGGTGGCACGCGCTGGTGGGTGCGCCGTTTTTTCTGGCGTTTCCAATGATCTGGCTTCGCCTGCGCTCGCTCTTTTCGAGTCAACTGTCCACCCTGACAGGACGACGCATCCTCTGGATCGTCGCGGGCCTTTCGACGTGTGGAACGATCCTGGTGGAGTTGCCGTTCCTGTTGCACCTCGCTGGAACGAGCGAGTGGCAGCGCCTCTGGTCCTCTGCCTCGGCTTCGACATTGTCGTTGTCAGCGCGGTACTCTTATTTCTACGCCGACGCGATATGCTCCCTACTCGCGCCTGCATTGCCGGTTTAAGCACTGCTTATCTTGCCAATGCAGCGCTCTGCCTGGTTGTCTACAGCGGGGCAGCGGGGACCTTCCAAACCAAATCTGGCTGGCTGATCACAATGGTGATCGTGTGGCCCATGGCTCTGGAGCTTGTCTGGATCTTCATCCAAGCTTTCAACACACAACCTCCGTCAGTTGCCACGTCTATCTAGGTTTCTCGATAACTGTTCACGCCGTTGATGTAAGTATTGATTGAAGGTTGACGGAACCCGCAAGCAGGAGCGGACAGAAGAAAGGAGTTTGCCTCGCGTTCCACTCTTTCTGCCTCACTCAGGCCAACAGAAGGCTTGAATGGGCTAGCCCTCGGGCGGCAGGGTCGATTTTGTCCGGAAATTGCCCGTCAACCCAAAGCCTTGAGCTGGCCACCCTGCCACTGATGTTGGATTTGTTTCTATGGGATGAGCAAAACGGAACAGATGATTACTTTCGCCGGTGCGATCCTGTTGTAGCTTGCGAGTACTTATCTGCAAAACCGAAGAGGAGTCCCCATGATTGCAACCTCGAAATGCGCACATCCAGCCTGCAGTTGTGTGGCCACTGATGGGAAAAAGTACTGCAGCACGACCTGTGCCGATGCAAAGGGCTTGCTGGAACTAACTTGCCAGTGCCAACATACGGCGTGCCGGGATCCTCAGTTGAAGACGTAGTCGAGCGGCCACACAGCCCGTTTTCCTAGATGCCGAGCTTTTTGACTTCCTCGTTGTAGTACTTACGGTAGAGGATGTCCCACTCCTGGCTACCTTCGGGGATGATGCGGCGCTGGGACTGGATCTTGAGGCGGGCGGCCTGGTCGATGCGCATCTCTTCGAGTAGGAGCTTTTCAAGCGCCTTGCGGGCTTCCTGCCGGATGGTGTTGCGGTCTTCGAGAAATTCAGCCTCGTCGGTCTCGGCGAGTACGTCGGAGACGACGTGAGCGAGTTTGTTGAGCTTATCGCGGGAGATTCTCACAGCACCGCCTTGTACTTGCGGGCCAGCTCCATCTTCACCTTCTTGAACATTTCGGCGTAGGCGGCGCCGGTGCGGTGCATTTCGTCCTGATAGGCATCGAGGATGAGCCGCACCTCTTCGTTGATGCGGTCTTCGAGGGACAATTCTTCGAGGAGGCCAGCGTTTACGCGCTCTTCGACAACGGACAGCTTATTTGTGCGGATCATCTTCGCGTCGATCAGTTGTTTGACCGTGTGGCGGGCAAGATATCCTACATATTCCCGTGAAAAAATCATTTATCTCGTTCGAAATATAGCACAAATGAAAGGGCAAAACCGGGCGTGGAGCGAGCCCGGTCAGCCACGCGTGACGAGGGCCGGACGGTGCGGGCATTCAGCGGCGTTGAGGCAGTCGTCCGCGATGATGAGGCGTTCGACGGGCCTGCCGGCGATGAGGTGCTCGCTGACGATTTCCGGCACGTCTTCGACAGTGACACCACCGTACCAGACGGCTTCAGGGTAGACGACAACGGTCGGACCGTGTTCGCACTGGTCGAGACATCCGGCTTTGTTGGCGCGGATAGAGCAGGCCAGGCCGGCTCCTCTGACCGCGTCCTTCAGGGCGGAGTGCAGCTCGCCTTTGCCGTCGGTGGTGCAGGAGGGGCGGGCGCTGCCGGGTTCGCGGACATTCGTGCAGACGAAGACATGGCGTTCGAATTTCGCCAATCTGGGGGCTCCTTTTGTGCAGGTTGCTGTTCTAAATATTACGCGAGGTTCCGCCCGGTTTCCTGCGCGAGTTTTCCACCAGCCCGGGATGGCGTAGACTGGCAGTTCCGCCTATGCTTCAGGACAGTTTGCTCTCCCTTAAAGACGATATGGTGGCCTTTATCTCAGGCCATGGACTGCGCCGCATCCCCGTGTATGTTGGCGAAGAAGTGCCCACAGTGTTGTGGGAGGATGATTCGAATATCGACAGCTGGAAGGATTTTGTCGAGACGGCGAAGGCCGCGGGCGCGCCGTTTCTGACGATGAGCGAAGTGGTCCTCGAGAAGGACGACTTGGAACTGCTGGTCGAAGAGCTGCAGGAGTCGAACTTTCCCGACGAGGAGTCTCCGGCGATCGAGGAGGCGCAGTCGCTGGCGATGCATGTGGGGCGCGTGGGATATATCCAGCTGGGCTTTGCACACCAGGGGATTGTTTTTCTGCACGAGAACACCACGGCGTGGTATGAGCGCTACCAGCAGCTGCTGGAGTCGCTGGAGGACTACGGCAACATCATCCTGAATGATGAGGATGCCGACGAAGAGTCGTGAGTACGCCTGAGCCGGCACCCGCATTACTCAGCAGGCGCTGGATACTTTCTGAGAGCGATCCCGGTGCTGCCGGAGCCCTGGCACGCGAGGCCGGGCTGCCGCTGCTGATTGCCGAGCTGCTGGTGGCGCACGGAGTACGCACGGCGGCCGAGGCAGAGCGATTCCTTCATCCACAATTTGAGCACCTGCACGACCCCTACTCGATGCTGGGCATGGAGCGGGCGGTGGCGCGTATCCAAAAGGCGATTGCCTCGGGGGAGACGATCCTGATCTACGGCGATTACGACGTGGACGGAACGACGGCGGTCGTGCTGCTGAAGACAGCCATCGAGATGCTGGGAGGCGTGGCGCGCTTTCATGTTCCGCACCGCCTGCGCGAGGGCTACGGCATGCAGGGCGACGTGCTTGAGGCGTTCGCGCGCGATGGCGTGAGGCTGGTGATCAGTGTCGATACGGGGATTCGGGCGTTTGCCGCTGCTGAGGCGGCGGAGACGCTGGGGCTGGACCTGATCGTGACCGATCATCACCTTCCGGAGGCGGCGATGGGGCTGCCGAAGGCGCTGGCGATTCTGAATCCCAACCAGGCGGAGTGCGGGTATGCGTGCAAGCATCTGTGCGGGGCGGGCGTGGTCTTCAAGCTGGCGCAGGCACTGCTTGAGGGAGGGGACCGCGAGCGGGCGCGGGCGAAGATTCTGCCGTCATTTTTGAAGATGGTCGCGATTGCGACGGTGGCGGATGCGGTTCCGCTGCTTGGAGAGAATCGCGTAATCGTGGCGATTGGTCTGGAGCAACTGCAAAGGCCGGTACATCCGGGGCTGCGGGCGCTGATGGCGGTAGCGCAACTCGATCCGTCGCGGAGGAAGCTGAATCCGGTCGATATAGCGTTTCGCATTGCGCCGCGGATCAATGCGGCCGGGCGCATGGATGTGGCGACGGAGGTCATCGAGCTTTTCACGACGAAGGATGCGAAGAGGGCGCAGGAAATTGCGGGCAAGCTCGACCGGCTGAATCAGGAGCGTCGCGACGCCGAGGCAACGATGCTGAAGGAGATTGTCACGCGGCTGGAGCAGGAGGAGCAGTTTCGCGAGGCACGGTGCATTGTCATGGACGGCGACGGATGGCACCGGGGCGTGATCGGGATTCTGGCGGCGCGCATTGTGGACCGGACGGGCAAGCCGGCGATTGTGATTGCCCACGAGAACGGGGACGGATCAGCAGGAACGGCGCATGGGTCGGGACGTTCCATCTCCGCGTTTCATCTGCTGGACGCGATTGAAAGCTGCCGGGACCTGTTCACGCGCTTTGGAGGGCACGCGCACGCTGTTGGTTTTTCGCTGCCGTCGGCGCGGGTGGAGGAGTTGAGGGAGCGTTTGTGCCTGTACGCAGCGGCGCGGTTGAGCGAGGAGGATTTAGGCTCTCCGCTGGAATGCGATGCGGTGCTGCCGCTGGACAGGGTGACGCCGGCGGTGCTCTCGTGGCTGAGGCGCCTGGAGCCGATGGGTATGGGCAACGAGGAACCGGTATTTCTCGCGCAGAATGTGCGGATAGCTGCGGCTCCGCGGTACATGAAGGAAAAGCATGTGCGGCTGCAACTGGCGCAGGGCGCCCATCGGGGAAATCTTCCTGCGCTGGGCTGGAACTGGGCCGAGCGCGTCCATCAGATGCAGATTGACGAGGGCAGCGTCGTGCATCTGGCTTACAAACTGCGGGAGAACGAGCATCCCGAGTTCGGTGGGTTGGAGCTGGAGATTGCCGGGCTGTTTTCGGCGGGTTAACTCTTCCCTTTCGATGCGGGCGGCTGCGTCATTGGCTTCACGATGTCGTCGAGCCGGTCGGGCGTGCCGTCAATTCGTTCGAGATGCGGGAAGCGCAGGCCGTCGTGGTACTCGATCTTCACCACTTTGTAGTAGCCGGTGTTGACGAGGATCAGTTCGATTGGGGCCTTCGTATCTTTAGCTCCAGTGATGGCGTCGCTGAGCAATGAGGCGGTGTACTGGCGTCCGTTGACGGCGACGATCTGCATGCCGGGACCGAGGCCGGCCTTGTCGGATACCGAATCGACGAGGACGTCGTCGATGTGGCCGTCGCTGGTGATGTCGATGCCGAGCGTCCACCAGGCCTGGGCGTCGCCGGTGGCCGTTTCGCGGGCCTGAATAAATTCGCTGGGCTGGTCGGTGTAGACGACGCGGTAGCCGCCGTTCTCGATGCCTTCGAGGGGCGCGTGCGGGGCTTTCGATGTGAGTCGTTCGTGGAAGAAGCCGGACCAATCGTAAGGGGCGACAGCGTTGAGGGCGGCAACTACGTCGTCGAAGTTATATGGAACAACTTTGGGCGGAGTGTTGCCGCCCAGCCCCTCAAAGCGTGCGCAGAAATCGTTCAAGCTCTTTTTGTCTTTGGTTAGCTTGCGAATGATGGTGTCGGCTTCGAGCCAGAGCAACTCGCCTTCCTGGTAGTAGTCGACGCTGCGGCGCCAGTTGTCCCACTGCGGGCTGGTGTCGTAGAGAATCTGCGCGGCGAAGGCGGTGTCCTGTAGATCGCGCCAGGTGCGGCCAGGGCGGTAATCGAGGGTGGCGGCACTGGCGGCAAGTGCGGAACGGAATTCATCAGACGTCTCAAGGCCGCTACGCGCGGCGAGGACATCCCCGAGATATTGCGTAAGGCCCTCGTAGACCCAGAGTAGGTCGCCCTTCATGGGGTCTTCGAAATTGCCAGTGGCCAGACCGGCGGGGCGGCGGTATTTGCCGTTCCAGGAGTGCGTGAACTCGTGGGGCAGCAGGTCGGCGGTGAGCAGAGTGAGGTTGTCGTCGATGAAGGTCTTTTCCGAAACACGGTCGTCACTAGACTGGTGATGCTCAAGTCCGAAGTGTGCGACCTGATCACTGAGAGTGACGAGAAAGTGATAGCTGTTGTAGTGGCGCGATTGGTAGAGTGCTCCGGCTTCGCGCACCAGATTGCTGTAGGCATCGAGTGTTTCGGATTTGATGCGAAGATCTTCAGGGCCGTCGGCGGCGAGATCAAGGTAGTTCTTCGACGTGACTTCAGGTGCGAGTGGGAACTCCTTGAAGTATTTGCCGGCCAGAAGGGGCGAATCGACCAGTTGTTCGAGCGAGACGGCTTCGAACTGGATGGCTCCTCCGGATTCACCTGACTTCGTTAAAGCGGTGCCGTATTGCCAGTCGCCGGGCAGTTTGACGGAGGGTTGGATGGAGATTTCAGACACAGGATGCCCGGCGGGGTACAGCACCAGTTCGTTCCAGCTGATGATGGCGAGGTTGGCGCTGGTTGAGGCTCCAGCGGTAAACCCGGTCGCGGCGGCAGTGGCGAGAAAGTCGAGTTTCACATCGAGAGACGAGACACCTTCCGGCACGTTCACGTGAAAGGCGAACATGTTTAAGTCGTCGCGACGCCACGCAAGATCGCTACCGTTCGCACGTATGAATAAGCCGGCAAGATCGACGATCGGTCCGGTGGGTCCGTGCTCACCCGGAATCCATTCGGGGTAAACGAGCGTGAGCGGGCCGGGCTGGACGGGGATGGTGAGAGTGGCATGGAGGATCTTGCGTGGCGCATCTGTCACGTCGACTGTTACATGAATGGGAGGCGTGTTCTGTGCTGAGGCGGCGGCGACGACAGCGAAAAGCAGGGCAGGCAGAAAGTGAACCTTCAAAAGAATCCTCCGGGGCTGTTGAACAGTGTAAACAGCGCGAGTTACTTTGTTGGACGCGAATGCGCGGATTCTGACGCGCTGCTCCCGATCCGATCGCCGGATGCTACACTCCGGCCATGTGTCCGGTTATGTCGCGTGGTTTTTTCCTTACATTTGAAGGGCTGGATGGGTCGGGCAAATCGACACAGTTGCGCAAACTGGCGGAGTGGCTGGAAACCGAGTGCGGCGAGGAGATCGTCGTTACGCGGCAACCGGGCGGGACACGGATCGGCGACAGGATCCGAAAGCTGCTGCTTGATTCGCGCACGGAGAATCTCGCGCCGCGTGCAGAGTTGGGGCTGATGTTCTCTGACCGGGCGCAGTGCATTGCAGAGGTGATTCAGCCCGCTCTTGCGGAGGGCAAGATCGTGCTGTGCGACCGGTACACGGATTCGACCGAGGCGTACCAGGGCGGCGGCCGCGAGCTAGGTAGCGAGGTTGTGCTTGAACTGCACAGAACGATGTGTGGAGGGCTTCAACCGGATCTGACTCTGATGCTGCTGCCAGATTTCGACCGGTCGCTGGAGCGTGCGCGGAGACGCAACACGCGCAGCACGAATAAAAAGGGCGACGAAAACAGGTTCGAGCGCGAGGATGAACTTTTCTACCGGAGAGTCTTCGATAAGTATTGTGAAATCGCGCGGCGGGAGCCTTTGCGTGTGGTGTTAATCGATGGCGATCAGGGGATCCATGAAGTTCACGAACGCATCGTAGCGATGGTAAGAGAACGCTTGAAGGACCGCGTAGTTTGATTCTCCCTGATGAATGATGCCCCCAACTGGATCGTTGAAGAGCGCGGCGGCTACCGCTTTCCTCCGGGACTGAAGCTGAACCTGCCGCTCTATCTCTCGCGGCGTTTCTTTCGTGTCGGCAATCCGATTTTGCTCTTTGAGCACCTGACCAAGACATATGGCAAGATGGCGCACTATCGCGTGGGGCCGAGCGATATTGTGCTGGTAAACGAGCCGGAATTCATACGCGAGATTCTCATCGTGCAGGCGCAGAGCTTCATTAAAGAGCGCACGCAAAAGCGGATGAAGATTTTGCTCGGTGAAGGGCTGATCACCAGCGATGGCGAGAGCCATAAGCGGCAGCGGCGCATCGCGGCTCCGGCGTTTCACCGGCAGCGCATTCAGGCGTACGGGTCGATTATGGTGCAGCGCGCGGCGGCGATGCGCGCGGCGTGGCGCGAGGGTGCAGAGATCGACGTGTCGACGGAAATGATGCGGCTGTCGCTCGAGGTGGTGGCGCGCACGCTGTTTGCGCAGGAGGTGACGGGGGACATCCTGAGCATCAATCACGAGGTGGACGCGATCATGAAGCTGTACAACTTTTTGATCGCGCTGCCGCGCGCCGAGGATTATCTCCATTTGCCGATTCCCGGGCTGATGCGGTTTCGGCGGGCGCGGAAGAGATTGGACGAGGTGGTGTATCGCATGATCGCAGAGCACCGCGCAACGGGCGTGGATCGCGGCGATCTGCTCTCGATGCTGCTGCGAGCGCGCGATGAGGAGCAGGACAACTCCGGAATGAGCGATGAGCAGATACGCGACGAAGTGCTGACGATCTTTCTGGCCGGATACGAGACCGTGGCCAATGCGCTGTCGTGGACCTGGATGCTGCTCGGACAGAATCCAGAGGCCGAGGGGAAGCTGCATGAGGAACTGGATCGGGTGCTGGGCGGGCGGGTGCCTGCGCTCGATGATCTTCCAGAATTGAAGTACACGGAGATGGTACTGGCGGAGTCGATGCGCCTGTATCCGCCGGCGTGGGCGATGGGACGGCAGGCAACGCGCGATGTGGCGCTCGGGCCATATCTGCTGCCGGTGGGGACATATTTCTTCTTCAGCCAGTACATTATTCAACGCAGCGCGGAGCACTATCCCGATCCACTGCGGTTCGATCCGGGACGGTTTACGCCGGAGCGAAAGGCAGCGAGATCGAAGTTTGTCTACTTCCCTTTCGGTGCGGGCAGCCGGCAGTGCATCGGCGAGTCGTTTGCGTGGATGGAGGTGACTCTGGTGCTGGCGACGCTGGCGCAGCGCTGGCGGCTGCGGCTGATTCCGGGACAGAAGCTAGAAGTGCAACCGAAGATTACTCTGCGCCCGAAGTATGGTATTCGTATGGTTCCGGAGCTTCGCGTGGGTGCTTCCTGAAGGACGATTCTGCGGGAAACCCGATATTCTGAGATCGCATCTGCTTCCTGATGCATCTTGCCTTTTATATGAAGCATGGCCACGAATGGATGCTCGCCGTTTTCCTGCTGTCGGGCGCGATCCTGTTCAGTAATGTCGTTCACGGGATTGCGTTTGCGATCATCAAGCGGCGGCGCAAGGACGGCCCATTCCTGCAGAACACCGCGCGGCCGAGCATTTACAGGCACCTGAACCATCCGGCTCGGTGGGTCTTTCTGACCATCTGCGTGCTGAGCACTTTTCCATGGCTGCCGATTCCTGCGCAGGTTGCAAATCCGCTGCGGCTGACGCTGCATATCGTTCTGGTCGTACTGAGCGGATGGTTCGCAGTCGGGTGCGTTTACGTGATGCAGGACGGCCTGACGCGCCGCTACGATATCAAGGCCGAAAACAACATACGCGCGCGGCGCATTCACACCCAGATGCAGGTTCTGCGGCGATTGTTCATCGGCTTTATCGTCATTATCGACATCGGGTGCCTGCTTTGGACGTTTCCGGATCCGCAGCTATGGCACTATGGCAGCGGTCTTCTCGCTTCGGCCGGAGTAGCCACGCTGGTGCTGGCAACTGCTTTGAAACCGACGGTAGGCAACCTGCTTGCCGGGCTGCAGATTGCCTTTGCTGAGCCGATCCGCATCGACGACGTGGTGATCGTGCAGGGCGAGTGGGGCAGGATCGAAGAGATCACGACGACCTATGTCGTGGTGTGCATCTGGGACCTGCGACGGCTGATCGTGCCGCTGAGCTACTTCATCGAGAATCCTTTCCAGAACTGGACGCGTGAGCGGTCGGATCTGCTGGGCACGGCGTTTCTCTACGCGGATTATTCGGTGCCGGTGGCAGCGATCCGTGAGCACTTCGCGAAGGTGCTGGAGGGGTCTCCGCTGTGGGATCGGAAAGTATGCTCGACGCAGGTGACGAATCTGAGCGAGCATACGATGGAGATTCGCTGCCTGTTAAGTGCGCGTAACGCGAGCGAGCAGTTCGACCTGCGGTGCCTGGTACGCGAAGAAATGGTGCGCTTTATCCAGGAGAACTATCCGGACGCTTTTCCGCGCACACGCTTTTCTTCGCTGCCGAGTTCGGGCGAGGGGACTTCGGTGCCCGGGCCCGGCCCTGCGAAAGCGTTTTCGGAAATGGTCTAATCCGAGGCCATTGTTGCGAAGTCAACGCGACCAACACGGAGCGGTGACCAGGCAGAATCTGACCAAGGCACATGATTTCCGAAAATGCCTTAGTCTGGAGCGTGAGCTTCCGCGAATTTCTCGGCAATGAAGCGACGGTTCGGCACCTCCGCGAATCGATTGGCGCGGATCGGCTGCCCCATGCTCTGATCCTTTCCGGACCGCGCGGCGCCGGCAAGTACACGCTGGCAATCATGCTGGCGCAGACGGTCAACTGCCTCGACCCCAAACAGACGGACGGGCTGCCGGATTACTGCGGCGTTTGCGCAAACTGCGTGCGGATCGGGCAGGCAGTGGATCTGGATGCGCGCGTCGACGAGGCGATTGCGGCGCGCGAAGAGCTGCGCGAGGTCGATAAGAAGGAGACGCGGATCCTGATCCAGACGCATCCCGATGTGCTGGTCATTCCGCCCGATCCTCCGCAGCTGCTGATCAAGCTGGGGCAGGTGCGCACGCTGGTGCGGGAGATCTACCGCATGCCGGCGGAAGCAAAGCGAGCGTTTTATATCTTTACGAGCGCGGCGTTCATGAAGGAAGCGGCGAATTCGCTGCTGAAGGCGCTGGAAGAGCCTCCGCCACATGCGTGCATCATTCTGCTGGCCGAGAATCTCGGGGATCTGCTGCCAACGATCCGGTCGCGGAGCTGCATTTTCAGACTAGGCGCGATTCCGGTGGATCAGATCGAGGCCCTGCTGGCCGAGCGGCGTGGAGACTGGCGTCCGGCACAGCGCGCGCTGGTGGCACGGCTGGCGCAGGGCGCGGTGGGTCAGGCGCTAGGGTTCGATCTGGACGGTTACCTTGCGAGCCGGGCAGATGCGCTGCTGATCGCGCGCAACGCGGTGCGGGAGCCGGATTACTCGGCGCTATTTCGCATGACGGAGACCTATCGGGCAGGCGCGGAGGGTCAGGAAAAGACGGCGAATCTGCTTGGTGCGATGCTGAGCGTGCTTGAAGATCTGCTGCTGATTCAGTCGGGCGCGCCTAAGCTGGTTCGCAATATCGATCTCGAGAAGGAACTGGCGGCGTTGGCGGCACAGGTAGATCTTGACTGGATTGAGGCCGTCGAGCGTGGCGTGCAGCGAGTGAGGTCGGGGATGCGGCGCAATCTGCTGCGATCGCTCTCGCTCGATGCGTTCGCGACCGAGCTGGTGCGATAGCGGACTGGCCGGTCAGGCCTCGAGCATTCCGGCACGGTGAAGGAATTGCAAATTCGGCTCGATTCCCTGCTCGAGTTGTTCGCGCGGCATATTGGGATATTCAGCCTTCAACGCGTCAATCAGGGCCGCGCGGTCGCGCGTGCCGTCGAGCAGTTGCAGAAAGCTGCGGACGAGCGGGTCGTCGAGGCGCGCGGTCGAGTGCAAAAGTGTGGTTACGTGGGTGCGGGTGCGGGCTTCCTCACGCGCGCATGCGCTGGCCCGAGGATGGGTTGAGATGGCCGGAGCTACGGGAGCTTTCCACGCACGCAATTCGATCATCTTTGCGGCGGCGAGACGCATGAGCAACGCCGTGCCCTCCTGATCCAGAACAAAGCCGGCTGCCGAGACCTCCGGTTCGATTTCCGCAAAACTCAATGCGCGGGGCCATGCTGCTTCGAGCTGTTCCATCAGCGTAATGACGCCGGAAGCAGAGGTTTCCATTTTTATTCCGCCAGGCAGCGTGAAGACTCTTGCGCCGGCCTTCTCGCCCCGTGACGACGATGCCTGCGATGCGAAGTTGAGGCACCGCAGTTGTTCCGGAAGATACTCGCGAGTCAACTCGCGCTCGGCGTGGCAGAGCAGGGTTTCGCGGTACACACGATTGCGCAGGAAGTCGAGGAACTGTTCCCGGGCGATGAAGTCGTCTCCGGCGAGGCTGGCGAGGGTTGGTGCGAGTTCGGGCTTATTCGCTGGGTCCGGTGGCGGTGGCAGCACGGATTCACTGAGGTACTGAAGGCTGTGGCTGCGCGCATGCTCGATGAATTCGGAAAATGACAGGGGCCGATAGATCTCCCCCAGTTCATCGTGAAAAAGGGCGTGGGGAGTGCGTTTCTCCAATGACCCGAGCTGTTCTTCGATGAGGGCACGAAACGGGTCACCCGGTTTTCTCGCGTTGCTCACAAAGCGAAGGGAGGCAAGGGCGGCTGCTACCTTCTGTTCGGGGTCTTCGATTCCCTTTGCGCCGTGGAGCATGATCTCGCGCAGCATGTTGCGCAGGTAACCGCCGGGCAGCGCGGCGTAGCTGACGAAGACAACTCCGTGGGGCGTGAGGAGCTCTCGGCAGAGTGCGAGCAGGCGGTTCCGCACCGGCTCAGGCACCCAGGAGTAAATACCGTGCGCAATGATGTAGTCAAGCCGGCCGAGCTCGGCGCCTGCTTCGAGCAGATTGCCTTGAAAGAGCCGGATGTTAGCCAGGCCGAGCGCTCGAATACGCTGCTGCCCGCGCTCCACCGGCAGATCGGCCAGGTCGAAGCCGATGAATTCACTTTTTGGGATGGCATAGGCCATGGGGATGAGGTTCGCGCCTTCGTTGCAGGCGACTTCGAGCACGCGGCATCGTTCGACCGGCGCGGGCGCGAGGCCGTGCAGGATGGCCATGGCGGCGAGATGGTCTGGGTGGGTGTCGGGATATGCGAAGCCTGGATAAGGTACAACGTCGTAAGGGTCGGCCCTGGTGTACATGTATGTGGTTTGCCTCGCTTCTTTGCAACCGACGCGTCTTCTTTTTTTACCTCATGAAATTCATGTAAAGGCCAGATATCACATGATTCACGCAGCACGGTAGATATTCAACGGCAGTCTCGGCTACCATACTGGCAAGAAACCCAGACAGAACAAGTTCTGCGCAGGCGACGGCGGATAGTTGTGCCGCATCTCAAATGCGCAGGATTGCCCTGAAATTTATGCCGAACTTATCTCATATCTCTGCCAGGGACCTGCGTGAAGTGCGTGCGGATGCACCGGCGGCGACTCCCCCCGAGGTTGGCGCACGCGGGACTGCGCCGGACACTCCTACCGACGGCGGCAATACCGGCCCGAGAAAGCTGGTGCGTCCGACACTGCCTGCTCGGGCGTTGAGGGATTCCGGTCACGGATTGCGGGCCGAGTCGCCGCTGCTGGCACACCAGTCGACGATGACGGCCGTGCCGGATGAAGCGTCTCACGCCGAGGCTTTCTACTTCCAGAAGCAGGTGCAGATGCAGACGCTGATGACGTTTGTGCTGGAAGATGGCGAGCAGATCGAGGGCTACATCGAGTGGTATGACCGCCACGTGATCAAGGTGCGCAACGGCAGCCGCACGCTCATCTACAAGTCGAGCATTAAGTATCTCTACAAAACCGGCGAAGGCTCCGGCCAGTAGTTCAGGCGGTCCGTCAGGCAGTCCGGGCGGCCTTCTTCAGGCGGTCGCGGATAGCGACGCCGATCCCCTCCGACGCTGGTAAGGGACAAAGTATAAGTGTGGCGCCTGCAGCATCGAGCCAGCGCAATCCCGCGAACAGACCCTGCGCGAGTTCCTCGTAGTTGTCCCAACGTCCCCAGCGGTAGACCAGAGCATCATGCCCGAGAGCCGGACTCTCAAAAGTATCCGGGAGCATCAGGCCAAGCCGATTTCTTGGACTTTGTTCGGCCAGGACGGCCTTGGCAAAAGCCCTTCTCTGCGAATCGCCTTCTCCATCGATCAGGACGAGCCGTGCGCGTGGCGCGTAGTGGCGCAGGGATATCCCGGGCGAAGGGAGCGATTCGGGTTCGGCGCTTTGAGTCTGATCTGGATGTGTATAGGCGACGGCGCCGCGACAGACTTCGCGTATCTGCTCGATGGTGATCACACCCGGGCGATAGACGATACAGGGGGCTCCGTTTTCGGGATCGCCGCTGGCGTCGACCACGGTGGACTCGAGGCCGTGGGTGGTCTCTCCCGAATCGAGTATGGCCTCGATACTGCCGTCGAGGTCTTCGGCTACGTGCCTGGCCTGCGTGGGGCTGGTGCGTCCGAAGGTGTTGGCGCTGGGCGCGGCGATGGGGAGTCCTGCAGCGGCGATGAGGGCGTGGGCGACCGGATGCTTCGGCATGCGCACGCCAACGAGGGGGCGTCCGGCGGTGACGGCGAGCGGGATGGCGGGATGGCGCGGGAGAAGCAGCGTGAGCGGGCCAGGCCAGAAGGCCTCGATGAGGCGGGTCGCAGCGGGGGAGATTTGGGCGGCGACACGGTGCAGCATAGCGGAGTCAGACACGTGCACGATGAGCGGGTCCCATGAGGGCCGCTGCTTCGCGGCGAAGATCTTTGCAACAGCTTCGGGATCGAGGGCATTGGCGCCGAGTCCGTACACGGTCTCCGTGGGAAAGGCCACAGTGCCGCCGCGCCTCAGGATCTCAGCGGCAGTAGCGATGGATGCCTTCGAGAAATCGGAGTTGAGCTGGGCATAATCAACTGCGAGCCGCAGGGTTTTCATTGGCATTGCTGCGTTCAGCCTTCCCCGTTTTACCCTTCTCCGTCTTAACTCTCCCCGATGCACTCGTTCCAGAGCTCGGGATGCTTGCGCTGAAACTCGCCTATCATCTGAATGCACTCCGGCGAAGCAAGATCAACTATATCGAAGCCCTTCTCGCGCAGAAACGCAAGCCCGCCCTGCGCGTTGACGCTATCTCCGACGATGACTTGCCTGAATCCGAATTGATAGATCAATCCGGTGCAGTACCAGCAGGGGGCGAGCGTCGTCACCAGGATGAGGTCGCGATAGCGTGGCTGGCGTCCAGCCGCGCGAAAGGCGTCCGTTTCGCCGTGCATCGAGGGGTCACCGTTCTGCACCAGCCGGTTGCGGCCCGCGCCGACAAGGGTGCCGTCGGTGCGAAAGATGGCTCCGCCAACCGGGATGCCGCCTTCCGCGAGTCCGATGCGGGCTTGTTCGATCGCAACGGCGAGCATCCCTTTGGCATCCCGCGCGGGCTTCAGCGGTGGGGCAGAATTCATTTGGGGAGTCTAGCATTGGCCACAGTGCGACTCAACGACGGGCGCCCAGGCCTATACTGCTTGCATGACCGCCGTCGAAATTGAGGTCAAGTTTCAGGTCGCCGAACCAGCGGCGCTTGATGAGAGGCTTCGCGCGCTCGGCTTCAGATGCGTGACACCACGCACTTTTGAGCGCAATGTTCTCTACGACACCAGGGACAGGCGTCTGCGGGCCCAGCAGTCGATCCTGCGCATTCGCAAATACGGTGAAAAGTGGGTGCTCACGCATAAGTGCCTCACTCCGGAGAACAATCCGGCGGCACGGCACAAGCACCGAATCGAGACGGAAACCGAAGTCGCAGACGGCGACGCACTGGGCACGATTTTTACGCACCTGGGATACGAGCCGGCCTTCACCTACGAGAAGTGGCGCACGGAGTACGCCGACGCAAGCGGCCACTGCGTGCTGGACGAGACACCCATCGGCATCTTCGCCGAGCTCGAAGGCCCGGGTGACTGGATCGACCGGATGGGAGCACAGCTGGGCCTCAAGCCATCGCAGATGATTACGCTCAGCTACGGACGGCTCTTTGACGAATGGCGGGAACGGACGAGAAGCTCGGCGTCAGACCTGACCTTCTCAGCCATCCAAAAGGACGGCGCACGGCGCTCGTAACCCATTCGCCTCGTCACTGCACACTAACTCACAGCCATCTCAAGTTCGCCGTCCTCCCCGCCGATAGGCAAGTTGTCCGGACTCAAATCCGGGCAACGGATTCCCACGCCTTGAGGTTTGCCTATGAGTTCCGAAAATGACAAGCCACGACGTCAACTACGAAGCAGGGCGCCGTCGCTCGCTCTACTGGCGCTGGCCTGCGTCAGCCTTGCCTGTCCGGCGGAGAACCGCAAGGTCGAGAAGCGAGTGCAGCCGATTTATCCCGAGCTTGGCAAGCGTATGCATGTCGGCGGACTTGTCCGGGTTTCGGTCACAGTCGCCACGGATGGCAGTGTTACGGAAGCAAAAGCCGTCAACGGCAACAAGATGCTAACGCTGGCTGCCGAGGAAGCAGTGAAGAAATGGAAGTTCGTTGCCACCGATGCGCAGTCGACGGTGGATAGCGACATCAATTTCGAACCCAGCAACTGAGATTTGGCAAGACAAGGGACAGAGACCGTTATGGCTTTTCGATCGCGACTTTCCAACAAACTGCGCCTGAGCACCCTGGTGCTGCTGATCTTCGTCCTGCTCGGCTCCCTCGTCGCCTACCTGAAGATGCGACAGGTGAGCCGAGTATCGGAGGCGGTTGCCACAGCGCGCATTCCTGCGCTGAGCGCGGAGCGCGATCTGCACGTTGCCGAACTCGGGGAGCTGTCGGCTCTGCAGTCGTACGTGCTGTTCGGGGCGGACCCGGCGATGGCCCGGCGTTACGGAACCGAATTGCATGGATATCACCTCAAGGCGCTGGCGGCGCTCGGGGATATCGAGCGGTTGCGCCGGACGTACGACAGCCTGGTGGGCGCAGAGAGAGTGGAGAAGCTACTTGACCATTACCGGATGTTCGAAGAAATCGAAGGGCAGGTCCAGGATCTAGCGGTGGGGCACGGCAGCGACGGCACAGGCAAGGCTTTCGACCTGCTGCAGGCCCCGGCCGCCAAGGCGAATGCGGATTTTCTGAACAGCGTGACCGACTTGGTGGAAAAGCTGGTGACGGCCACCAGCCAGGATCTCAACTCTGTAGTCGAGATTAACCGGCGGGAGGCGATCCATCTCTGGCTCTTTATCTTTCTGGGAGGGCTGTTCGGCGTGGGCATGTCCGAGATTACGATGCGACGCGTGGTGCGCTCCATCTCGCGGGTTGCGGCCGTGCGCAAACCATCGCCGGAGGCGACCTGACGGGCGAGCCGATGCACATGGACTCCACCGATGAGGTCACCAGCCTGGCCAGCTCAATCAACCGCATGCAGGAGAATCTTCGCGAGATGATTCGCACCATGATGGAGATTTCGGGCATCGTCAGCGAGGACTCGGCAAAGCTGAGCCGCTCGACCAATGAGTCTTTCCGCCGCACCAAGAAACAGAGCCTGCAAACGCAGCAGGCGGCGGCGGCTATGCAGGAGATGTCGATCTCGATTGCCGAAGTCTCGCGCCATGCACAGAGCGCCGCCACCACATCGAAGTAGGCGGCGAGCACGGCGCGCGAAGGCGGCACCATCGTCGAACAGATGCTGGTGAGCATGCAGTCGATCGCTGAATCGGTGCGCAACACGGCGTCAACGGTGCAGCGCCTCGGCAAGGAGAGCGAGCAGATCATTCGCATCGTGAATGTGATCGAGGAGATTGCGCAGAAGACCAACCTGCTGGCTCTGAACGCCGCCATCGAGGCGGCGCGCGCAGGCGAGCAGGGACGCGGCTTTGCCGTCGTTGCCGGCGAAGTGCGAAGGCTGGCCGAGTCGACACGCAACGCCACCAGCGAAATTGGGAAAGATGGTCGAGGACTTCCAGCTGCATACACGGGGAGCCGTCGACGCAATGGACGCCGGCACACAGAGGGTCAGCCTGGGCGTCGAGACTACCAACCGCGCCGGAGAAGCGCTGAAGCGGATAATCCAGATGGCCGACCAGGTGGACTCGATGATTGCCCAGATCGCGGCGGCTTCGATGCAGTCGGCAGCGGCGGCGCGGCAGTCCAGCGAAAGCGCGGACGCGATCAATCAGCTCGGCGAGGAGAGCGCGGCGTCGATCCCGGCGACCAACAGCATCGTTGAGTCGGTCAAGCACGGCTCAAAGCGGCTGCAGGAGCATATCGGGAAGTTCGCCTGGAAGAGACCAACGCCGGACGGCGGTCAGCGGCCTCTTGCCTCCTTCCTTTTTGGCGGCAGGGCTGCCGCGGCATACGGAGACTGAGCGGTTCACCGTCTCCGATAGTGGAATCCGGCCACGGATTTGTAAGCGTTGTGAGACGCTCGAGCTTTCTCTTCCTTGACGCTCCCTCTTGTCACCACCAATAATGGATAGTGACGCTTCCATTAGTCTCAACTGCAATCAGGCACCTGCTCTCACAATTCTGCCTCGTCGATCATCGGGATCGATATGCTGTGCGCGTGTGCCCCCAGAGCAATAAGCAAAGATCAGGAATGTACCTGATTCATCTCCTTAAGGCTGGGAAATCTCGATGAGTACAACCGCAGTCAGCCTGCGCGAAAACCGCGTGGTGAGTTTCTGGCACTCGACAACCGGCAAGAAGATCGTGATGGCGGTCACGGGTGCAATTCTGTTCGTCTTCGTGATCGGCCACATGCTGGGTAATCTGCAGGTCTTCGAAGGCCCTGAAAAGATCAACGCCTACGGACGCTTCCTGCACAATCTCGGCGAGATCCTCTGGGCTGAGCGCATCGGGCTTCTTGCCGCAGTGGTTCTACACATCACTGCCACGGTGCAACTCGCGCTGCGCAACAAGGCGGCACGCCCCGTCGATTACTCGCGCCGCAAAGCCATCAACTCCTCCTACGCCTCGCGGACGATGTACTGGTCAGGACCGATCGTTCTGGCCTTCGTGATCTTCCATCTGCTGCACCTGACGGCCGGCATGATCGCGCCCGGCGCGGCCTTCATCGAGGGAGACGTTTATCACAACGTGGTCGCGGGATTTCAGGTCTGGTGGGTCTCCGTGTGGTACATCTTCTCCATCTGCTTGCTTGGCCTACATCTGCGCCACGGCATCTGGAGTATGTTTCAATCCGTCGGCTTCAACCATCCGCGCTACACGCCGATTCTGAAGGGCGCGGCCGTCTGGATCGCCGTGATTATTGTCGTTGGATACATTTCCATCCCGATCAGCGTTCTCCTGGGGCTTGTGAAATAGATGACACTCGACTCGAAAACACCTTCCGGTCCGATTGAGAAGGCATGGGAGAAGACGCGCTTCGATCTGAAGCTCGTCAATCCCGCCAACAAGCGCAAACACACCATCATTGTCGTGGGCTCGGGACTCGCGGGAGCGTCGGCGGCGGCCACGCTGGGCGAGCTCGGCTACAACGTCAAATGCTTCTGCTTTCAAGATTCCCCGCGCCGGGCTCACTCCATCGCCGCGCAGGGCGGCATCAACGCTGCGAAGAACTATCAGAATGATGGCGACAGCGTGTATCGCCTGTTCTACGACACGGTAAAGGGTGGCGACTTCCGCGCTCGTGAAGCCAATGTCTACCGGCTCGCAGAAATCAGCGTCAGCATCATCGACCAGTGCGTTGCCCAGGGCGTGCCCTTCGCTCGCGAATACGGCGGCGCGCTAACCAACCGCTCCTTTGGCGGCGCGCAGGTCTCGCGCACCTTTTATGCCCGTGGACAGACAGGCCAGCAGCTTCTGCTCGGCGCCTATCAAGCCCTCGAGCGACAGGTCCACGCCGGAACCGTCGCGATGTTTCCGCGCACCGAGATGCTCGACGTCATCGTCATCGACGGCAAGGCACGGGGCATCGTCACCCGCCACCTCGTCACCGGAGAGATCTCGACGCACTTCGCTGATGCCGTAATTCTCGGCACGGGCGGATACGGGAACGTCTATTACCTTTCCACGAACGCCAAGGGGTCGAACGTCACTGCCTCCTGGCGGGCCCACAAGCGCGGAGCACTCTTTGCGAATCCCTGCTTTACACAGATCCACCCGACGTGTATCCCGGTCTCCGGCGATTATCAGTCCAAGCTCACGCTCATGAGCGAATCACTGCGCAACGACGGCCGCATCTGGGTGCCGAAGACCAAGGGCGACAAGCGCCCACCCAATCAGATTCCGGAGAACGAACGCGACTATTACCTGGAACGCCGCTATCCCAGCTTTGGCAACCTCGTGCCCCGCGACGTCGCTTCGAGAAACGCCAAGGCGGTGTGCGACGAGGGCCGCGGAGTTGGCGAGACCGGCCTCGGCGTTTATCTTGATTTCTCAGACGCTATAGCCCGTCTCGGCAGGCATGTGATCGAAGAGCGCTATGGCAACCTGTTCGACATGTACCAGCGCATCACAGATGAGGATCCCTACAAGGTCCCGATGCGCATCTATCCTGCGATCCACTACACCATGGGGGGACTATGGGTGGACTACAACCTGCAGAGCACCATCCCGGGGTTATTCGTACTCGGCGAGGCCAATTTCTCGGATCACGGCGCTAACCGGCTTGGGGCGAGCGCGCTCATGCAGGGGCTTTCCGACGGATACTTCATCATTCCCTACACTGTCGGAAACTATCTCGCGAGCAACAAATTCCCCAAGGTTGACGCAACCCACGCCGAGGCCCAGGCCGCTGTTTCCAGCGTGCAGCAGATGACTGAGAAGCTGCTCTCCATCAAGGGCAAGCGTACGGTCGATTCCTTCCATCGCGAGCTCGGCAAGATTATGTGGGACTACTGCGGCATGTCGCGCAATGCCCAGGGCCTGGAGTCGGCTATCGCGCAGATTCGCGCACTTCGCGAAGAGTACTGGCAGAATGTGAACGTCCCGGGCAGCGGCGACGACATCAACCAGAGCCTGGAGAAGGCCGGCCGGGTCGTCGACTTCTTCGAGCTTGGCGAGCTGATGTGCATCGACGCCCGCGACCGCAATGAGTCCTGCGGCGGCCACTTCCGGGAGGAATACCAGACCCCCGAAGGCGAGGCACAACGCGACGACGAGCACTACTCCTTCGTGGCTGCGTGGGGCTATCGCGGTCCAGGCAATACGCCGGAGCTGGTCAAGGAGCCGCTCGAATTCAACTACGTTCACCCCAGCCAGAGGAGTTACAAGTAGATGAAACTGACGTTGAAGATCTGGCGGCAGATGAGTCCCCGCGAAGCCGGCGCCTTCGTGACTTACCCCATGGACGACGTTAATCCCGAAATGTCCATGCTGGAGTGTCTCGACGTGCTCAACGAAAAGCTGATCGAGCGCGGGGAGGAGCCGGTAGCTTTTGAGCATGACTGCCGGGAGGGCATCTGCGGCTCCTGCGGATTCATGATCAACGGCGTTGCGCACGGTCCGCAGCGCGCCACCACCGTATGCCAGCTCACCATGCGCCACTTCAAGGAGGGCGAGGAGCTGGTCATTGAGCCTTGGCGCGCGCGCGCGTTCCCGATGATGAAGGACCTCGTGGTCGACCGCCGCGCACTCGACCGCATCATCGCCTCCGGCGGCTACATCTCCGTCTCGACCGGCAATGCTCCGGACGGGAACACTATCCTGGTAGGCAAGGAGATTGCCGATCGCGCCATGGATGCCGCGGCCTGCATCGGATGCGGCGCCTGTGTCGCTGCCTGCCCCAACGCTTCGGCGGCGCTGTTCACCGGGGCGAAGATCGCTCACCTGGACGTGCTTCCGCAGGGCAAGATTGAAGCGGACCGGCGCGCACTCGGGATGGTGGCGCAGATGAACGCGGAATCGTTCGGCAACTGCACCAACATCGGCGAATGCACAGGGGTCTGCCCGAAGGAGATTCGCCTCGAAGTCATCGCCGCCATGAACCGCGACTTCCTGCGCGCCAGCTGGAAGCGCCGCGAGCCACTCGTGACCACGATCGCTCCTGTCACTGACTGGAACGTCAAGACGCAGTAGCAGTAGCTTTTCGCAACACCGTGTTTGTCACGCGTGGTGGGCTGTTAAAATCCCACCACGCTCATGAAGACCCTTTCGGTTGCCCTGCTCGCCGTGACTCTACCTCTCGCTGCTCAGAACGCACCTGTGAATCCGAAGACTGCCGAAGCTGTGCACAATTCCGCGATTGTCATCGACACGCATGCCGACACCACGCAGCGGCTGGTCGATGAGAACTACGATCTTGCCGACCCGCTCAACGGCGGTAATCTCAACTTCGAGTCTGCGCAGAAAGGTAATCTCGGGGCAGAGTTTTTTTCGATCTGGGTTGAGCCGGATCTGTATAAGGGGCAGTACGCCCGGCGTACTCTCGACCTGATCGATGCGGTGTATCAGCAGGCGGCGAAGCATCCCGACAAGATGCGGATGGCCTTCTCCCCTGCCGATATCGAGGTTGCGCATCGCGACCATAAGCTGGCGGCGCTGATGGGCATCGAGGGCGGCCATTCCATCGACGACTCGCTCGGGCTGCTGCGCGACTACTATCGGCTCGGCGTCCGCTACATGACGCTGACCTGGTCAAACTCGCTCGACTGGGCGAACTCGTCGGGCGATGAGGGCAAGCCGGGCGTGCCGCACAATCCCGATGGGCTCACGCCGTTCGGCAAGCAGGTAGTGCTGGAGATGAACCGGCTTGGCATGATGGTCGATATCTCGCACGTTGCTGACGACACATTCTGGGCGGCGATCAAGACGACCAAGGCTCCGGTGATCGCGTCGCACTCGTCGGCGAGGGCCATCAGCAACGCTCCGCGCAACATGACCGACGACATGCTGAAGGCGGTCGCCAAGAATGGCGGCGTGGTGCAGGTGAATTACTACTCGGCGTTCATCAGCCAGGCGTATCGCGATGCCTCGATCGCGCAGCAGCCCGAAGTAGCGAAGGCAACTGACGAGTTGAAAGCGAAGTTCAAGGCCGAGGGCAAACAGGTAACCTACGGCGATCTTGAAAAGCTGCAGCGGCAGTATGCGGACCGCATCCCGCGTCCGCCGCTGAGTGCCCTGATCGACAACATCGATCACGTCGCCAAGGTCGCGGGAGTCGATCACGTCGGACTCGGTTCGGACTTCGACGGGGTGAGCGGACAGCTTCCCGAGGGCATCGACTCGGCCGCAGATTTGCCGAAGATCACCGCAGCGCTGCTGACGCGCGGATATTCGGCCGAGGACTGCCGGAAGATTCTCGGCGGCAACCTGCTGCGCGTCTTCGACGAAGCGGAGCGGGTGAGCCGCGAGATGCAGGCCGGCAAATAGGGTACCCTCCCCTCTGTTTTCTGTGGTTTGCAACTCATTCATTCATTGCGGATTACAGTTGTGCATTGCAATTCATTCATTCTACTAGACTAATCTGTAACTGATTGCTCCGCTGAGGTTTGCGGGATCCAGATGTGGCCTTGACTGGAACCGTTTCATTCTAAACGACCAGGCTGCAATCGTTTCATTCCAAGCGCCTTGTCTCGGAAGATGGAAAAAGCCCGGCTGCGATGGCGGCCGGGCTTCTCTTCGATCCCTAGTTCTATTTTAGCTGGTTTGGGGAAATTGTCGGCCAGCTTTTGGCTGTCAGCGGACTCTCCTGCCGCTGATTTGCCCTTATGGTGTGATCGTGAATCGGGCCACGGCTTCAGGGCCGGTCGTATAGCCCGGAGCGACGGCCAAAGCGTGAATCGTTTCGGATGAACTGACGAGGATGGAGCTACCCGGACTGAGGCTCGGCGAGGTGCGGTTCGGTAAGGTGCCGTCGGTGGTGTAGTAGATCACGACTCCGGGCGTGGTGTCGGTGATGGTCACCATTTGCGGACCGCTGTACGTTCTGCCTGCCGGACTGATATGCGGCTGGGCTGTCGCGACGTAGTAGGTACCGATCGCCACGGCGGACTGTGAGTAGCTTGGGGCTACGGCGATCGCCTCCAGGCGTTCCGTGCTGGTGATTGTGATGATGCCGCCGGTGTAGCGGGGCGATGAGGTGGTCGGGGTCGTGTCGTTGGTGGTGTAGTAGATGATCGCGCCGGGAGTTGAATCGGTGATCGACACCGTCTGTGTGCTGTTGTAGAACCCGCTCGCCAAGGTGAATGTGGGGGTTGAGGCATAAGGCGCGATGATGTTGTAAGTGGCGGCGGCTTCCGGACTGGTGAGGTAGTTGGGGGCGACCGCCAGCGCTTTGATTGTCCGGGTCGAGGTGACGGAGATCGGGCTTGTGGGGTTGAAGACTGGCGAAGACAGGCTTGGCACCGTTCCATCCGTCGTGTAGTGGATGACGGATCCGGGGGTTGTGTCAGTGATGCTCACGGACTGCGGGGTGGTATAGGTTCCATTTGCAGGCGTGAGCACGGGTTGGGCTGCGGTAAAGGAATAAAGCGCAATCACCCCTTGAGACGGGAAATAGCCTCCGCCGGCGGCGATCGCCACAAGCCTTTCCGGGCTGCTGATCGTAATCGGTCGCACGTAGACGGTTGACGAGGTCGTTGGGGGGGTCCCATCCATTGTGTAGTAGATATTTACTCCCGGCGTCGAGTCCGTAATCGACACCGTTTGCGGGGTGGTATAGGTGCCGCCCGGCGGGCTCGTAAGCGGAGTCGCCGCCTGGTACTCAATGCTCTGAACGACAGAATTACCAGTGGAAGAGAGGAAATTGCCGTCGCCTCCGTAGGTTGCCGTTACCGTATAGCTTCCAACCCACTGGCTGTCACCGAAGCGCAATAAGGCTACGCCGGACTTAAGGGTGGCGAACCCGATTAGAGTGCCTCCGTTGTAGAAAGCGACCTGTTCACCATCAGTGCTGATTCCGCCCAGCGAATACGGAGTCAGGGTTGCCGCAAGAATAGTTGGGATGCCAAGCTGAGCGGGATTCTCAGCAGAAGTCAAATTGAGGGCGGTTGTCATCTTTGTCGCGAGCAGCGGAACGGAATTTGAAGTGCTCGAGCTATAGTTCGTGTCGCCCGCATAACTTGCCACAACCTGGTGCGTCAGGGCGCCGCTCACCGAGACATTACTCAAGCTTGCGATGGCGGACTGGGTAAGCTGGTTCAACAGTGCCTTCACAACTGGCGTGTAGGCGAAATTGATGGCATCTGCGGTGTCGATGACGGCGAGGTCTGGAAGACCGTCTCCGTTGAAATCGCCCGCTACGACATATCCTGGCGCAGTTAGAGCACTAGGTGTGCTACGGACTGCAAATGTACCGTCGCCTCTGCCCGAAAGAATTGTCACTGCGCCACCCGCAAGTGTGCCCCCACCTTCGGAACTTGTGATTGCCAGGTCGGAGATGCCATCGCCGTCGAAGTCTCCCACCGCAACAGAATTTGGAACGTAGGAACTACTTGGGAGTGGACTCACTGCAAAGGTCCCGTCCCCCCTTCCCAAAAACACATCGTAGCCAGAGGCGAGATCGGGGATGCCATCCCCGTTGAAGTCTCGCACGGCAAGAAGCGCGTTTCCGTAAGCGCTGCTGAGGTTGAATACGGCGATCGAAGATCTAGTAGCAAAGGTTCCATCTCCAGCTCCGAGTAGCACCGTCAGGTTCCCACTAAGGTAAGTCACAACCGCCAAGTCTTCGATCCCGTCTGCGTTGAAATCCCCGACTACGAGGAAGATGGGAACGTCGCCAACGCTGGCCGTAGACTTTGTTGTAAAGGTGCCATCGTCGTTTCCTAAGAGCACGGATATTGTGTTGTCATACGTATTGGCTACCGCTAAGTCGGCGATTCCGTCGCCGTTGAAGTCGCCCCCAGCGATTGGTCCAGGACCATTGCCCACTGCCGGAGAGGCCTTGGCAGTGAAAGTTCCATCGCCATTGCCCAGGAGCACCGTAACGGCGTTGTTAAAGGCAATCGCCAGATCCGGGATGCCATCTCCGTTAAAATCCTCCACCGCGACCGAAAAGGACGTACCAATGGGGATGGAGGACTTGAACGCAAATGTCCCGTCTCCGTTGCCCAAAAGCACGTCCAAGGAACCGGCATCGAGGGTTACCAGATCCGCGATACCGTCGCTGTTGAAATCTGCTACGGCGATAGCATCGGGATTGTTATCGGTTACGGAGGCGGTTGTAAAACTCTCAGCCAGCGTCGACGTTCCCAACGCTGCTGAACCCAGCGAGGCATTCGCGTTCGTCGTGTCCAAGAACGAAACCTGGCCTGCAGGTGAAGAAGATCCGTTGCTGGCGCCGGTCACCGTCGCGGTCAACGCATAGTTGCCGACTGAGCCCACGGCACCAATTGCAGTTGTTGTCGGATACTGCCCGGTAACGTTCAAAGCGATCGCGGTAGATTTGCTGCTTACATAGGTATTAGTCCCGACAAAAACCGCTCGATAGCTGTGGCTGCTGATGCCGGGGCGGAATTTGTACGTCGCGATTCCGGCGCTGGTTAGCTGCGTTGTTGCCAGCAGGGCTGAGTCTTCGCAGTATTTCGCGGTTGCATCGCAAAACCTGACCTGGCCGGGATTCACCGGGGTGGATCCAGAGACGACGGTCGCGGTCAGCGTTACCACCGTGCCGGCGGTGACTGACGACATGTCGGAGCCTCCGCTCGTTATAGCCAACGACGTAGTCGTCGGGGCGGCTGAAGCCCACGCTTGCGGAAGGATGAAACCGCCGCAGGCCGCGAGTAAGCACGTTAGAGAACGGCGAAGAAAGACGAAACGGGCCAGGCGGGACGAGCCATGCATTTGCGAGTTCATTTTGGACTCCAGAGTTAGCCGAACTGCCCTGACTGCTAGTGCTGATCGGAGAGCGGACTCGAAGAACTGCAGAAGCCTAAAAGCAACCCCGGACGTGCTTTGACTAATGCGACGGGAGTAATACCAACTTATGCCAACTTGCGCTTTGAAGGTATCGGTAGATTTGTGGCTGGTCAAGAAGATTTAGCGACGAGCGGCTTGGGGGGAGCTGCCAGAGGAAAGGTCCACGTCGATGGGCACCGTTCATCGCTGGCGTGTATAACTTAGAGGCGGTTGCCGTGGCGGAAAATGCAGGCTCTTGTTGTCCACACAGCTGATTCCATACCCACCAGAGAAAGGATCTTTTGAATGATCGGACGCGTGGCATCACTTCTCGGAACGCTGGCGCTCGCAGCCCCGTTGGCGCTTGCACAGACCTCCACCTGGGTCCCGGACAAAGCACATAGCGGAGTCGACTTTTCTATATTGCACATGAGCCTTTCGCAGGTTCGCGGTCACTTCGGGAACATCAGCGGTTCGATCGTCTGGAACGAAGGCGATATCACCAAGTCCACTGTGAACGTGACCATCGATGTGACGACCGTGGACACCGGGGTGGCTGCCCGCGACGCAGATCTGAAGAGCGATCATTTCTTCGATGTCGCGCAGTTCCCTACCGCGACTTTCGTGAGCACGAGCGTGAGCAAGAGCGGCAGCGGCCTGACGATCTCAGGCAACCTGACTCTGCATGGGGTTACCAAGCCGGTGGTGCTGCAGGTGGACGGACCTAGGGGACCACTCCCCGGAATGGATAAGAAACCGCACGCCGGCTTCTCAGCAACAACGACAGTCAAGCGAACAGACTTCGGCATTGCGACAAAGTACCCGCCGTCTATGGTGGGCGACGACATTAATCTGACTATCGACCTCGATGTGGCAAAGCAGTAAGCGAGGCTCGGGTGACTGCGAGGCCTGCTGATGATCGGGACGGGACATGATTCGGGAGTCAGCGATGGGACAGAGAGTGGTGAGAGTGTTGCTCGCGGCGCTGGGTGTGCTGCTGATATCGACGGGCAGTCTGATCGGCCAGAATGCAGGCGACGCACCCCTGACGCTGCCATTGCAGTTTGCCGGAACGGCATTCGGGCAGGCGGGAGCGGCGGCGGGCAAGAGTTTCGGCTTCACGGTCTTTATCGATCAATGGACGACCGACGAGCAGGCGAAAGCATTTCTGGATACGCTCAGGGAAAACGGCCCGGATGCTCTGGTGACGGCCTTTGACAAAACAAAGATGTCGGGCGCGTGTCACCGACGGGCTTTGTGGGGAATTCTTTTCGCTTTGCCAGGTACACGCTTACGGCGGGCGGCGGAATGCACATCGTGATGGTCACGGACCGTCCGATGCGGTTCTGGGAGGTTTACAACAACGGGCGTTCGACAACGTACCCGTTCGAGATCATTGTGCTGAATGTCGACAGCACCGGCATAGGCACCGGAACGCTGGCTCCCATCTGCAAAATAAAGTTCAACAAGAAGGGCGAACTGGAGATCGAGAACTACGGACAGAAGTCGCTTCGCCTGATGAACGTGCGGCTGGAGAAATCGGGCGGGAAAGAGTAGCCAGGGTTCAGCAATCAGCGATCCCGGGGCCGAAAATCCGGACCGGGGGCACCCAGAGTGTAAGTTGAGCCACGATTCACAGGGACTTCCATGCAAGCGAACGAGCACACCGACCCGTTGCCTTTGGCAGAGTTGAATCAACGATTGCCGATCCAGCGCATCCTGTCGCCCTTTGTACGCTTCGCGAAACTGGAAGCGGCGGGCGGACTGGTGCTGCTAGTGGCCACAGTGGCAGCGCTGGTGTGGGCGAATTCTCCGTGGGCTGCCGGGTATGACCACTTCTGGCATCGGGACCTGTCGATCGGCCTGGGCCGGGCGATGGTGCACGAGACGCTGCTGCACTTTATCAACGACGGTCTGATGGCTCTGTTCTTTTTCTTTGTCGGCCTCGAGATCAAACATGAAATGCTGGCCGGCGAACTCTCGACATTGAAGCGGGCGATCTTCCCTATGGCCGCTGCTGTGGGAGGGGTGATCTTTCCCGCCGTGATCTTTATCGCTGTCGCTCGAGGTACGGCGACACAGGACTCCTGGGGCATTCCGATTGCGACCGATATTGCGTTTGTGCTGGGGGCAATGGCGCTGCTGGGCAATCGTGTGCCGCTGGCGCTGAAGGTGTTCGTGACGGCGCTGGCAATTGTCGATGACATTCTGGCGGTGTCGGTCATCGCGCTCTTCTACACGTCGGAATTTTCCTTGCGCGCTCTGGTTTCAGGGCTGATAGGCATTGGCGTGTCGTACCTGGCGAACCGGCTTGGTGTGCGCGCATGGCCGGTGTATGCTCTGATCGGGATTTTTGTGTGGCTGGCGATGCTGCGGTCGGGAGTTCACGCAACGGTGGCCGGAATTCTGCTGGCGCTGACGATTCCGGCGACGACGTTGGTCCGGCCCACGGAGTTTCTCAAGCAGAGCCGGGAGACGCTGGAGAGGCTGCTCGCGGTTGCGAGGTCGGAGGCTGAGCTGACTCCGCACGAAGCGAACAACCTGATTTACAGCATTGAGCGCCGGTGCGTGCTGGTGCAATCTCCGCTGTACCGCATTGCCCACGCATTGCAGCCGTGGGTGACGTTTTTCATCATGCCGGTCTTCGCAATGGCGAACGCGGGCGTGCACCTTCCGGGCGAAGGCGGCGGGAAGCTGCTGCAGCCCATTGCGATCGGAGTATTCCTCGGGTTGTTTATCGGGAAGCCGCTCGGCGTGTTCCTCTTTGCGTGGCTGTCGGTAAAGACGAAGCTGGCGGCGGCTCCGGAGGGCGTGAGCTGGCGGAAGATTTTTGGGGCGAGTTGGCTGTGCGGGATCGGTTTCACAATGTCAATCTTCATCGCGACGCTTTCGGTTGGAGAGGGAGAGATGCTGGAGATCGCAAAGATCGCGACGCTGCTGGCCTCGGTGGCGGCCGGCGTGGCGGGATCGCTGGTGCTGTTGATGAAGGGTAGCCGTTAACTGATAGAGGCTGGAAAGCTCCGTTACCAGCTGAAGGCTATCTCCTTTTCGACGTAGCCGGAGCCGGAGGGAAATTCTATATGTAACTTCTGCAGTGCCGTTTTGGCGTCTGAGAGGGTGACACCTGTGGCGTGAAGGGACGGCTGCGGGTGATTGATGCGTAGCCAGATGGTTTGGGTGGTGCCGCCGGGTGCGGAGATGCGCAGCGTGAGCGAGTTGGGGGTTGTCTGCTGGTCGAGGACTTTCATCTGCTGCGTCGAGGAGCCGGATTCGGGGAGGTCCTGAGAGAGGCCGATTTCGACGGCAGGGAGCGTGAGTTGGAGGATGCCGTTCGAGAACTGGCCTTCGATGTGGGTGCGGGATTTGATGTAAACCTTTGCTGCGTGATAAGTGGGACGCACGATCAGCATGCCGTTCTCACGTTTCATTTCAAGGTCAAGGCGATTCCCGCCCACGGGAATATTGGACAGCTTTGCGTAGTCCCAGTCGGCAGGGAGAGATGGCGTGACGGTGAGCTCGTTCACCGCGGCGTCGTTTGTGGCGGCGTTCCACTCGAGCCCAAAGAGACCGCGGATGATGGGCGAAATGATCATGGCGGCGGACCATAGCTGATGCGCCGTGCTGCGTCCGAGGGGCTGGAAGAACTGGCCGGAGAGCAGTTCGGTGGCGCTGCCAAGATCCTGCGCCCAGATGAGGTCGGCGTTCTGGCGAAGGTGGGCATAGCCAGAAAGAGAGCGGCCAGCGCGGTATTCGGCGAGGGAGACCCATCCGGTGTAGAGCGGCCAGACGGTGCCCTGGTGGTAGCTGATGGGGTCGTAAAAGCTGGTGCGGTCGGAGACGATGCGGGTTCCCCAGTCGGTGGAGAATTCAGCGGAGGCCCAGCGGTTGAGCATGGGCTGCGGATGATCCAGTGAATATGACCCATCCCACCATGCGACCGAGGGAAAGATGGTCGCTGTGTCGTCGGTGGTGTTGTTCCGGTTCCAACTGAAGGAATAGAAGTTGGAGTGGAAGTACTCCTTCTCTGTCTGCTCGCGGATGTGCGCGGCGCGCGCTTCGGCGGCAGTAGCGAGATCGGCGTGGCCGGTGGCGCGGGCGAGATTGGCGAAGGCGAGACTGGCCTGCTCGTCGAGCGCGGCCATGTAGATTTCCTGATGCGGCATGCTCGGCACCCATGATTCGACCCAGCCCGTTCCCTGAGAGTTGTCGTAGATGCCGTCTCCGTCGGAGTCGTGGGTGGTCACGAAATTCCAGGCGCGAGCGATGGAACCCCAGTGAGCAGCGATGAAGGCCTGATCGTCGCTGATGTGGAGGTAGTCGTTGAGCGCCATCGGGAAGAGCAGGGTCGCGTCGGCAGCGGCGTATTCGTAGGGCAGGCTCTTCCAGTCGACGAGGTCGGCAGTCTGCGACCACTCGTGCATGATCTTGCCGTCGTCGCGCTGGCGCTTGATGAGGAACTCGATCTCTCTTCGGGTGACGTTGTAATCGCCGTAGCTGTTGACGGCGTAGAGGGTCCAGAGGGCGTCGCGGCCGAAGAACCAGCCGAAGCCAGGGCGCGTGGAGTCTCCTGAGCCGACGAAGCCGGCAGTCAGGGCTTCTTCATCGTGCGATGGCGTGGTCTGGACGCGGAGCTGATCGATGGATACCTCCGACCAGGTGAAGGCGTCGTTCAACTGCTGGTCAGGCGTGTCGATGCTGAGGCTCGAGGAGAGGAAATTGCCCTCGTATTTCTGCTGGTCTTCGTAAATCGTCCGAGCGGATTCATCGAGCTTCGAGAGCTGTTCGTAGAGGGTGTCCCGGGTTGCGGTTGTGGGTGTGTCTCCCACGGTGAGCAGCAGCGGGAAGAGTGTGTGCGAATCGCGGGCGGGATCGAAGTGCAGCACAAACTGCAGCGGATAGACGCGGGCGAGTTCCTGATAAGGCTGCATGATGCCGGGCTCGGCGGTGGGCATGGCGATGGCGGCGGCCTGATCGGGAAAATTGAGATGAAGGATGTAGAAGCCGCTGCTGTTTCCGGTTTTGACCCACTCAGGCGACGGCGGTCCAGCGGAGGACGCGGGCCACATGCGCTCCATAATGGGCGTGAAGCTGAAGGTGAGGGTCATGGGGCGCACAGCTTCAATCTGATAGAAGACGAGGACGCCGGCGCCATCGGGCACGTTGCGCGGAGCGGTAATGATTTCGCGGACGGTGAAGTTAGCGTGCGAGAAGGTGATGGTGGTTGAGCCGGGCCGGACGTCGATGGCGGCGGCCTGGGCGTTTACGTCAATGGGGACGGGATAGTCCTGCATCTCGGCGGAGATGCGCACGTTGGTGAGGATCTTCCGGGGAAAGAGCCACGCCTCGTAGGAGCCGTCCTGCGAACCGAGGACCGTACCGCGGGGTCCGACAACTGAGAAAGGATGCAGCGGATTGATGTCGCGGGAGATGACGGGCTGAGGCGCCGGGTAAAGCGGAAATTCGGGCAGCGTGGGCAGCGGCGCGAGGGGCGTCTGGGCAAAGGCCGAAGCAGTCGAGAGCGAGAAGAGGAGAAGCAGGCGTTTCGTCACGGGCATGGTCTCTAAGGTTCGACACAGAATGCTACAGTGAGCGCCAGCCTCACGTCGATTCGTGCTCTCTCACTCTTGGCTTCGTTCAGGATGACAAGACTCAAGGAAGTACAGATGACATCTGTCACGTTCGATTGATGACAGAGTCCACTGCTATTGCGGTTCGATCCGGGAGATGCTGTCTTCAGTAAAGGAGACAGTATGTCCGCATCGGCATTCGCATCAGGATTACAGGTTGAGCCTCTGACGGCTCCCTTCCCTGCCCCGTCGCATTTGAAGCACGCCATTGCGCGGCTGCACTCGGCGACCAAGCGCTATGGCCAGACCACGGCGCTGGATCAGTTGACGCTGAATCTTTATCCCGGCGAAGTGGTGGCGCTGCTGGGGCCGAACGGCGCCGGGAAGACGACAGCGGTTCGTTTGCTCTTGGGGTTGATCGCGCCAACCTCAGGAAGCGTGCGGGTGATGGGGCGTGATCCACGAGACGCCTCCGCCCGCACGGGAATTGGAGCGATGCTGCAGGTGACACGAGTTCCCGAGACGCTGAAGGTGAAGGAACATATCGACTGGTTCCGGAGTTACTATCCGAACCCGCTGCCGGCAGAAGAGATTGTGCGCATCGCGAAGCTGGAGGGGCTGGAGAACAAGTTCTTCGGCAAGCTTTCGGGCGGCCAAAAGCAACGCGTGCTGTTCGGGCTGGCGCTGGCGGGCAATCCCGACCTGATTTTTCTCGATGAGCCGACGGTGGGCATGGATATCGAGTCACGCCGCGGCTTGTGGGATCAGATCCGCTGGCTGGCGGCGCAAGGCAAGACAGTGCTGCTCACGACACACTATCTGGAAGAAGCGGACGCGCTGGCCAGCCGCGTGGTTGTCATCGATAAGGGCAAGGTGATTGCGGAGGGAACCCCGGCGCAGATCAAGCAACGCGTGAGCGGGCGGCGTATCCGGTGCATCACGGAGTTGGAGGAGTCGTTCCTGCTGTCGCTGCCTTCGGTAATCAACGTGGAGCGGGACCGCGAGGCGCTGATCATCACGGCTCACGAGGCCGAGGCGGTAGTGAAGGAGATGCTGATCCGCGATGTGACACTGCGCGGGCTGGAAATTTCGGCTCCGGGGCTCGAGGATGCTTTCCTGGCGCTGACGGCGAAGGATTCCGCTACGAACTGAATATGTAACTGACTTTGTTACACAGGAGAGATTGTTATGGCTACCGCCGTTTTGACTGCCCGTCCGGAGAAATTGAGCTTTGCCTATTATGCGCACGTCCTGCGGCAGGAGATCCGCTACGAGTTCCTGAAGATGCTGCGCCTGCGCGCGTTTTCGCTGTCGGTGATCGGCTTTCCGGTGATGTTCTACTTCCTGTTTGGAGTGAGCAACCGGCACACGGAATGGGCGCGCTACCTGTTGGCCAGCTATAGCTGTTTCGGCATGGTGGGCGCGTCGCTGTTCGGGCTGGGCGCTGGTATCGCGACGGAGCGCGTGCAGGGATGGCTGGAACTGAAGCAGGCCAGCCCCATGCCGCGGCTCGCGTATCTTGCGGCCAAGACGGTTGCATGTTCGGCCTTCGCGCTGATCATTGTGATGCTGCTGGTTACGCTGGGCGTAACCCTGGGCGGCGTATCGATGACAGCAGGCGAGGCCATCAAGCTGGCCGGCATTACACTCGCGGGCGCACTTCCATTCGCCAGCATGGGATTGCTGCTCGCGTTGCTGATGCCGGCCAACGCAGCGCCGGGAATTATCAACCTGATCTATCTGCCGATGTCGTTCTGCTCTGGGCTCTGGATGCCGTTGAGCATGCTGCCGCACTGGATGCAGAAGATGGCGCCAGCACTGCCGACTTATCATTATGCGCAACTGGCACTGAACATTTTCGGTTACGCGCAGCCGGGTACAACGATGTCCGGACACTGGGAGGCTCTGTTAGGCTTTACTTGCCTGATGCTGGGCGCGGCCTGGCTGATCTTTACCCGCACAGAGGCGAAGGCGTGAATATCTGCGAAGACGGACGCATGGGTAGCGGCGACTTCACTGAAGCCACGAAATCGGGAGCGCGTCCCGGCCATGCCCTGCGCAACCGACTGACGATCAAGCAGTCTAAGCGCAGCGACCTCTGGGATTTCATCTGGATCGTCTACTCGGTTTTCTTCTTTATTGAGCCGATCGCGCGGCACAATCGGGCGTACTGGATGGAGTTTGCCGTTTTCTACACCATCTTCCTTGCCATTTACTCCGGACTGATCTTCAGCCGCAAGCACTGGCAACAGTACACGCTGCTGGCAGCCATGGGCGTGCTCGCCGCTCTGTATTTTCCGAAAAACAATGCCGCCGCCGGAGCCTTTATTTATATTTCGGCTTTTATCCCCTTCATAACCGACTCGCTGGTCATCAGCGTCGGCACGATGGCGGTGGTCTCGATCACGGTTGTAGTCGAGGGCCTGCTGCTGCACATCAGCCCCTGGGGATGGGCATTTGCGGCGGTGTTCTCGCTCATTGTCGGCGGGACCAATCTTATTGCGGCACAACGGGTGCGAGCCAACGCAAAGCTGCAGATGGCGCACGAGGAGATCGAGCAGCTGGCGAAGCTGGCCGAGCGCGAGCGCATCGCAAGGGATCTGCACGATGTGCTCGGACATACGCTCTCGGTGATCGTGCTGAAGTCGGAGCTGGCAGGGAGGCTGTTTTCGCGCGATCCGCAGCGGGCGGCGGCAGAGATTGCCGATGTGGAGATGATCTCGCGCACGGCGCTGACGGAAGTGCGGGAAGCGATTCGTGGCTACCGGGCAGAAGGTCTGGCGGCGGAGATCAAGCGGGCACACAGCACGCTGGATGCTGCTGGCGTGACTCTGGTGTGCGAGGATAAGCCTCCGGAGCTGACTCCAGCGGTCGAGAGTGTGGTGTCGCTGATAGTGCGCGAAGCGGTAACGAATATTGTTCGGCACGCGCAGGCGAGCCGCTGCTCGATGAGCTTTTCAGCACAGAACGGACATACCTCACTGGTGGTTGAAGACGACGGGCGCGGGGGCGTCCGCGCTGAAGGCAACGGGCTGCGCGGCATGCGGGAGCGCATCGAGGCGCTGGGCGGGCAGTTTGCCGTCGATGGCAGCCGGGGTACACGGCTGACGATCCTGCTGCCGACGGATGTGCACGCCCCCCTTGATGAAGCCGAGATGACGTCATGACCAAGATTCGCGTGATTGTGGCCGAGGATCAGGCCATGGTGCTCGGTGCGCTGGCTGCGCTTCTTGAAACGGAGCCGGATATCACCGTTTGCGGACGAGCTGCTAACGGCCGCGAGGCACTGACGGCGATCGCCAAACAGAAGCCCGATGTATTGGTGACCGACATTGAGATGCCGGAGATGACCGGCCTGACGCTGGCTGGCGAGGTAAGGGATCGGCATCCTCAGACGCGGGTAGTGATCCTGACTACGTTTGCCCGGCCGGGATATCTGCGGCGGGCGCTGGATGCCGGGGCGAAGGGATATCTGCTGAAGGACCGTCCGGCGGCGGAGTTGGCCGAGGCAGTGCGGCGGGTGCATCGCGGGCTGCGGGTGGTGGATCCCGACCTGGCGGCGGAGGCGTGGGACAGCGGTGCCGATCCGCTGACCGAGCGCGAGCGGCAGATTCTGTGGCGGGCGGGCGAAGGCAAGTCGAGCCTGGATATCGCAGAGGAGCTGCACTTGTCCGAAGGCACGGTGCGGAATTATCTTTCTGAAGCCATCAGCAAGCTCGGTGCCGCAAATCGCGTCGACGCGGCGCGAATTGCACGAGCTAAGGGGTGGCTGTAAAGGGCTCAGGGACGCTTAGGCCATTTGCCGGTTGCTCCTATCCTTGTGGGTGCCTGAGGGAGAGCAATCAGGTCCTTCGACTTCGCTCAGGATGACGGATCAAGTGGATTACCTCCCATCCTCGGCGGCAGTCTGGAAGAATCTTTCCCCTCTCCCCGTAGCGAGCCCTGCACCCTGAGCCCTGCCTTTAGGACATTCCTTCTCCCGTGAGCGGGTTGATCTGGTTTGGCTTCGCCGCGGTGGGATCGGCCGCCCGCGGCGTTGCGGGTTCGAGCAGGTTGCCGGGAGCGGCTCCATTCGACGGAGCGGTGTTGTAGACGCGCAGCGGATCGCCGGGAAGCATGTTGTGATCGGCCAGGGCGATGCGGATGCGGCGCTGCGTTTCGCGCATGGCCGCCCACTGCTGGTTGGCCTTGGTCTTGAGCTGCACCGGATAGATGATCTGCGATCCCTTAATGGAGTCGACGCCGAGGAGGGTTGGGTCGGCAAGGAAGACGTCCTTATACGCCGGGTCGTTACGTACACTCATCGCGACGTCTTTGAGCAGGGCCATCACTTCGTCGGGATTGGCAGAGAAATCAACCGAGACGTTAATCGTCGCGATGGAGAAGTCGCGAGTGACGTTGGCGACGATGGTGATCTGCGAGTTGGGGATGATGTAAAGCGTCCCGTCGCCGTCGCGGACCTGGGTTTTGCGCAGAGACATGGTCTCGACGGTGCCGCCGACACCGCCGAGCTTGACGACGTCGCCCACATTGTACTGATCTTCAACGAGGATGAGGATGCCGTTGAGGCAGTCCTTGACGATGGTCTGGGCAGCCAGGCCGAGAGCCACACCGGCGACTCCGGCGGAGGCCAGCAGCGGCTCCAGCTTGAAGCCGAGGAGCGGCAGGATCTCGAGGGCGGCGATGAACCCGATGATGCCGATGCCGGTGGCCCGGGTGACGGAAGCCAAGGTACGCACCTGGGCGATGTTCCCGCGGGACCGGCTCTCGGCCAGGCGGATCATGCGCCCGGTGACGAGCTTGAGGATGCGGGCGAGAATCCATGCGCCAACGACGATGATGATGATCTTTGGCAGGGCGGCGTGCAGGAACTCCTGCAGATCGGCAAGCCACTTGGCGTCCAGCTGTGAGAAAAACTCACGCGGGCCGAACCAAAGCAGCGCATAAAACTCTTTTTCGCTAGGGGGAAACATCCGTTCCTATAATTGTCCCAGAAAGTCTGATTGGAGACCCATGCGATCCTTTGATGCGATTTTGCCGGCTGCGATCCTGCTCCTCGGCATGGGTTTGTTTTACGGCGCGAACCCAAACGGGGCGCAGCAGGCGCCTGCGCCACAGCTTCCCTCCCAGACGCGTCCTCCTGTATTGCCGGGAACCGGGCGTTCCGGGGAGGACGAGGACAATCCCATGGCGCGGCAGATGGCCGAGCAGCAGTCGAAGCGCCGTAATAACCTGCGCCAGAAGCAGATCGTGGACGACACGGCGAAGCTGCTGCACCTGGCGCAGCAGCTGAAGGATGAAGTGAGCAACGGAAAAGCTGCGGGCGACGCATCGTTCACCAAAAAGGCGGAGGAGATTGAAAGACTGGCCAAGTCAGTCAAAGACAGGATGCGGGAGGGCCAATAGCACAATCGCCGAGATTGCGCCTCAAGCGTCCGGTCCTGCGCCTCTTATATCCTGAAGAGGTATGCCCACACAGACCGAACTCGCTCCTCCCGTTGCCGCTACCCATCGCAAAGAAACACCGATCCACGGACGCACGCTGGCGGATGACTACGCCTGGCTTCGCGAGCGCGATAATCCTGAGGTTATTTCTTATCTCGAGGCGGAAAATGCCTACACTTCCGCGGTGCTCGAGCCGACGGCCGAGCTGCAGAAGACGCTTTACGCCGAGATGGTGAGCCACATCAAGGAGACTGACGTCTCGGTTTCCTTCCGCGAGGGCCGGTTCTGGTATTACTCGCGCACCGAAGAGGGTGCTCAATACCCGATCTATTGCCGCAAGCCGGGGTCCGCCGAGGGCCCGGACGCGGACGCTGCGGAACAGGTTGTCCTCGATGTAAACGAGCTGGCGAAGGGGCAGGCGTTCATGGCGGTCAGTGCATTGACCGTCTCCGATGACGGTAACTTGCTCGCATATTCGATAGACAACAAGGGGTTCCGCCAATACACGCTGCAGGCGAAGGATCTGCGCACTGGCGAGCTGCTTCCAGAGCGCGTGGAGCGGGTAGGCTCCATTGTGTGGGCGGCTGATAACCGGACGCTCTTCTACACCGTTGAGGACGAGGAGCAGAAACGCCAGTTCCAGTTTTACCGGCACAAGCTGGGTGCGCCGCACACGGAAGATGCGCTGGTGTACGAAGAGACCGACGAGCGGTTCAACATTGGCTCAGGACGCACGCGCGACGGACGGTACATCATTCTTGAAAGCTCGAGCCACACGACCAGCGAGGAGCAGTTTCTTTCGGCCAGCGATCCGGAAGGAGAGTGGAGGCTGATCAGCCCGCGCGAAGACAACATTGAATACTATGCGGATCACCGCAATGGGCTGTTCTTCATCCGGACGAACGATAGAGGGCGCAATTTCCGGCTCGTCACCGCGCCAGTTGAAACTCCGGGGAAGACGAACTGGAAGGAAATATTGCCGCACAATCCAGAAGTAATGCTTGAAGAAATTGACGTATTCGCCTCATTCTTAGTGGCGTGCGAGCGGAAGATTGGACTACAGCATCTGCGGGTGTTTTCTTTCCGGGATTCGGGACTGGAAACGAGCGGAGAACGGGAGATTGCCTTCCCCGAGCCGGTTTACAGTGCGCACCCGCACATCAATCGCGTCTTCGATACGCAGAAATACCGCTATAGCTATCAGTCGCTGGTCACCCCGAGTTCAGTCTATGAATTCGACGTTTCGACGGGAGAGTCGAAACTCCTCAAGCAACTGGAGGTGCCGGGCGGATTCAACCGTGAGTTGTACGCTTCGGAGCGGCTGTTCGCAAAGGCGCCCGATGGCGTGGAGATTCCCGTGTCAGTGGTGTATCGCAAGGATCGGCGCGAGCCAGGAAAGAATCCACTGTACGTGTACGGATACGGGTCCTATGGCTATCCGCTGCCGCTGGGTTTCAACAGCAACCGGCTGAGCCTGCTCGATCGCGGGTTCGTGCTCGCGTACGCGCACGTAAGAGGCGGCGGCGATCTGGGCAAGCCGTGGCATGATGCGGGACGCCTGATGGAAAAGCGCAACACCTTCACCGACTTCATCGCCGTAGTCGAGTATCTGTCGGCGCAGGGATACGGAGACCCGAAACGGGTGGCGATCGAAGGCGGCAGCGCCGGCGGGTTGCTGATGGGCGCGGTTTCAAACCTGCGCCCCGACTTGTTCCGCGCGGTTGTGTCTCATGTCCCTTTCGTCGATGTGATGAACACTATGCTGGATTCGTCGCTCCCGTTGACGGTTCCGGAGTACGAGGAGTGGGGAGACCCGAACGGGCTGGAGGCCTTCGAGTACATGCTGGGCTATTCACCCTATGACAATCTCGAAGCCAAGGCGTATCCGGCGATGCTGGTGAAGACCTCTCTTTACGACAGTCAGGTGATGTATTGGGAGCCGGCAAAATACGTGGCCAGGCTGCGGACACTGAAGAAGGACGGCAATTCCCTGCTGCTGCACACCAATATGACGGCGGGCCACGGCGGAGCATCGGGACGGTACGACTATCTGAAAGAAGTTGCGCTGGATTACGCCTTCATCATGCGCGAGCTCGGCGTCTGAGCGGATTGGCCATCGCAACTCGGTTGTGCGATCCAAACGCGTGTCCCGCCGGAGCAGTAATCGATCTGAATGTTGAATCTTGGTGATTTGAAGGAAGAGAACGATGCTTGACCACATCATCCTGTCTGTCAGCGATGTTGAACGTTCGCTGGCGTTCTATGAGGCCGCGTTGAAGCCTCTCAATATCAAGTTTTTCCTGCCCTACAAGGGCGAGGGTGGCCATTTCGATCTGTGGGGGTTCGGCGATGGCAAGAGAGCATGCTTTTGGCTCAAGCAAGGAAAGCCTGATCCGGCGTCGATCCATTGGGGATTTGTTGCGAAGAACAACGACCAGGTCGATGAGTTTTATCGAGCTGCGATCTCCGCAGGAGCAAGAGACAATATCTCACCGCGAGCACGAGTTGAATACTATCCGGGATACTATGCAGCCGATGTACTTGACCCGGACGGCTATTCGTTCGAGGTCGTGCATAAGAGCTGAGGGTTATCGGTAATGACTTTCCGCTTGGACGTAAAGTCGCAACCTGATCAACTTGAGTTAAGCAGGCTGGTTCCCGCGAGACTGGAAGACAAAACTACGCGAAGCCGGCTATACAGCAACCTATGTTCCGTGTGCCCCAATTACCACCCGCCGATGTGTGCGCTCGGCAGGTCTTGGCGTTTGATGACCTCGACGTCAGGTGCTACCGATCTCCCGGTCATATGCCATTGCAAAGAATGTGAAGGTGCAACTGCTTCTCGCGCTTATGTTCTCCTGCATGGCCCTCAACTCGGCGGCGGAGTCAGCTGTCCCACAGACGAAGGACTCCCCAAACCCACCCTTCACGATAGATGTAACCGTAGATCGAGTGCTGGTGCCGGTCGTCGTTCGTGACAAACAGGGCGATGCTGTAAGCGACTTGAAAAAAGACGACTTTCGCGTCTTTGATGATGGCAAGCCGGTATCAGTATCCGTATTCATCGTTGAGAAATGGGCGGCGACCAGGAGCCATTCTGAACATAATTCAGCCGTCCTTGCGCTTCCTCAGGCTGTTCCACTTGCCGCTCCGCCACCCACTTCAAGACACCGATTCATTGTCCTGCTGATGGACGACATGCATCTGGATTTTGGAGACCTAGTGCACACACAGAGGGCCGCGGTGAAAGCGTTGGATGAAATATTGGCAGAATCGGACGATGCTGTAGTGATCTCCTTGTCCGGGAAAACCAACAGCGGATTGACACACGACCGCGCGACGCTGCAGAACGCGATCATGAGTGTCAAGGCTCAAAGCGTGTTACGGCCAGAGAACGATTGTCCGAAGATCGACTACTACCAGGCCGATCTGATCGAAAACAAACACAACTCGGCGGCGCTCCAGGACGCGGAACAGAAGGTGGCCGCTTGTAACCCAATGCCGCAAAGCATGCTTGAAAACGCGGCAGAATTGGCCGCCAGGTCAGCTCTGGCAAAATGGCCAGCATGACGTTCAGATGACCTTTGCCTCGATCGGAGCAGTTTTACATGCGATGGCTACTTTACCGGGACAAAGCACCTTGATCCTGATCTCGCCGGGGTTCCTGACAATTACGCCAGAGGCGCGGAATGCGGAGTCGCACATCATTGACCTGGCAGCAGCGGCCAATATCACGGTGAGTGCCCTCGATGCACGGGGGGTATACGTCACGGAAGCCAATGTAACTGACGATGCACGTGGCCGATCTCCACTCGAAATTGGTGAGCTTCGTAATAGTTCGATGAAACTGACCGAGGGCGTGATGTCAGAGCCCGCTGATGGCACGGGAGGAACTTACATCAACCATAGCATCGACCTGGATGCCGGCTTCAAGAGACTAACAGAGGCGCCGGAGTGTGTTTATTTGCTCGAATTGCCACTCGGGAACGTGAAGGCTAACGGTTCCTTTCATCGCTTAAAAGTCGCAGTAGATCGCGATGGATTGCAGTTACAGACGCGGCGCGGTTACTTTGCCCCTAATGCGGCAAAAGACAAGAAATAAAGTTCCTTTCTGTGTCGAAGCAGCTTCGACAAACGGCGTCGACGGCAAGAACGATTTACTTGGGCGTGAAGTTCGCCCTGGGCACGCTCGCACCAGGATCCGCCTGCGAATATGCTTCGCCGGAAATTGTTGGCCGAATATTTCTCGCGGCCGGCTAAAATAAAATAAGAGATAAGAAAGCCCGGCCCGTTGCCATGCCTTTTCTTTGTGGGGCCTGCCGCATGTTAAGCCATTTGGAATGAGATCTTTGCAGATAAAGACTCTGTTTTCAAATCTTTACCGGCGTTGAGGCCCATAAGGCTCCTCGAATCAAACGCTTTCAGATGTAGCCGAGAGAGGGGGGAGGGGTTCGGGCACTAATCAGCGGAAGGCGCAGTCACTAGCCCTGATCGTCGTCCCCAGTGAACCTCTGCCTCTCGCCTCTGGATCCACCAGAGCACGAAGCGACTGGATATGGCCAGTGACCCGTCGGTGAGAAGACTGGCCACGGCCGCGCCCTGCCACGACCAGCGCGGAATCAGCAGGAAATTCAACAACAGGTTGAGGGCTGCCGCGCCGAACTGCGTCGCGGTGCAATTCCACTGCGAGGCCGAGGCGGTAATGGTGGTTCCCCAGGCATAGTGGAAGACGCGCAGCAGCGGCAACAGGCAGAGCCAGCGCAGTGCCGCAACAGAGCCCTGGAACGATGCTCCGAAGAGGCGCGGAAGAACTGGCGCTCCGAAATAGAGAGCCGCGGCGACGATGAGTCCGTAGGGGATGGTCCGCAGCAGGAGACGCCGCGACTGGGCGCTGGCGTGGCTGACGCTCCTGCCTCCCTCGCGAAAGAGCCGCGGAGTAGCGGCGGTGTAGATGCCGTAGAGGGGCGCAGTGGCGACATCGACCACCCGGTAGGCCGCGGAGTAGATGCCGGCGGCATACGTCTGACCAAGGCTGACGAGAAATGTCTTGTCGATGTCGTTGTAAGCGGAGATCGAGGAGTTGGAGAACGAGAAGCTCAGCCCTTCGCTCAGGTCGCGGAGACGAAGGCGTGCGAAGCGCGGCCAGCCAAGCTGCGACGTGATAAGCCAGAAGGCCAGGATAGACACCGCGAAAGGCGCAAGCCAGTAAATGCGCCCCCAGGTGTAGGCGTCGGGATGACCGCCCCAATAGCGGGCGTAGAGGTAAAGGGCTGCGGCGAGAGCCGCGCGGGCGGCATACACAAACGCGGTAAGCCGTGCGCAGTAGGACATTTCTCCCGCCCCCTGGAAGGCGCGGCTGGCGAGCTGGACGACCTTTCCGAAGAGGGCATCGCCAATGGCGATCCAGGGAATGAGGACGCGGAACTGCGGACGCAGGGTGAGCGATCCGATGAGCCACGCGGCGGCGAGGACAAGCACAAAGCCGAAGGCGGTGATGAGCAGCGCGTTGCCCCAGGTGGACGGGAATGACTTGCGGTCGCGGCTGATGTTGCGCAGCAGGATCATTTCCATTCCAGCACTGCTGAACTGAGTGAGCAGGGCGACGAGGGCGACGACTCCGACGAAGGCTCCGTACTCGCGGCTGCCGAGGGTGCGTCCCATCAGGACGAAATAGGCAGCCTGAAAAGCCATGGAGACGAACTGTCCGGAGACGATCCAGGCGGAGCCATGCAGCAGCCGGTGCTCTTTCATTGCTGGCGAAGGACCTCGTCGTATTTGTCTTCGAGCAGCGCCGTCTGCGTGCGGAGGTCGAAGTACTTTGCGGCGTGCTGCCTTCCCGCGACACAGAGCCGTGCGCGAAGTGAGGCGTCGGCAAGCAAGCGGAGGATCAATGCGGCCAGAGCCTCGTGGTCGCCGGAATTGACAAGCATGTCGGTCTGGCCATCGATGACCGCCTCGTCCACGCTAGGTCCGCGGAAGCCTGCGATAGGGAGCCCCATAGCCTGCGCTTCGCATAGGACGATGGGGAGGCCGTCGGTGTCGCCGTTTTCCGCAACAACACTGGGGGCTGCAAGCACTCCAGCGCGACGCATACAGGTTCGAACTACGTGGGAGGCCTGAGATCCGAGGAACGCGGCGCTGGGCGATTGTGTTCGAGCCTGACTCTCGAGCTCGGAACGGAGCGGGCCGTCGCCGACGACCACCAGGCGAGCCCGGGCAGCTTCGCGTTGACGAGCGCCATGGCGCGTATCAGGTGAGCGCAGCCTTTCTTTTCGACCAAGCGGCCGACGAAGAGAATGATGGGCTGGGGACCAGGCGATCTAGCCAATTCCGAGCTGTGCAGGTCGATGCCGATGCGATGCACCCAGAGCTTGTCGGCGGGAAATCCACGCTCAAGCGCGGTCTGGCGGATGTGCTCGGAGACGCAGACGAAGAGGCTTTCGCGCACCCACGCCAGTGAGAACTGCCAATCGAGTGCCCGGCTCACGCTGGGGCGGGCGTCTTCGACGCGGAAGATGGTCAGAGGTTCAGAAATCACTTGAAAGCGGACGCCGGGATAGGTGGATGCACGCAGCAGCCAATCCCAGTCCTGATGACGTTTGAGCCCGCGGCGAAAGGGCACGGCGACCATCAGGCTGCGCGGCACAAAAAGCGTGGAGGTCTGCATAGCGTAGGGGCCGTCGTCCAGGCGTCGGCGGCAGAAGAGGTGTTCACTGACCTGCTGGTCCTGTTTACATGTGTGGAGGGCCTGGGAGAAATCCATTCACGGCGTACGAACGATCAGGTGCGAGGAGGTGACCGGGAATGCCGCCTCGCTTGCGTAAGCTGCCGTCAGCTGCAGGGAGACTTTCTGCGGGAGCCATTCGTCGTCGTCGTCGAGGAATGCGATCCACTCGCCGCGGGCGGCGCGGACTCCAATGTTTCGAGCTTCGGCGCCACCGACATTGGCAGCGAGCAGGAAGATGCGGACACGAGTGTCGTGAATCTTTGCCAAGGCGCTCTCGGTCGGCGGGTCAGGGCCGTCGATGACGACGATGACTTCGATGGGAGGGTGGGTCTGATGCAATGCGGACTGCACGGCTTTCACGACTAACTCAGATCGATTGCGCGTAGGAATTACGGCACTCACCAGCTCAGATCCGGTCAAAGGCACGGCGCTTCTCTCCGCGTCAGAAAATAACGGCAAGTGAATCGGCAAACAGCTTGAATGTGAAAACTGCGTACAGCATAGGGCGGGATGGGTTAAGAGTAGAAGGCAGAGAGGACACCGTCCGCACTTTAAGTAATGTCTTTTGTTCGGCCGCGTTCCATAAAGGGAAAGCACGGATCAAGAGGTATCAGAGTGACACTATTATCCCGATCTGGCGGAACGCGCTATTCTGCCCTCAGCATGCAGCGCAGCCCGGCAGGCATTCTCCGGTGGCTCTTTGATCCGCGTTTCGGACCGGGAGGGCGGCATATTCCCCGCTGGATCTTTTTGCGGGCGCTGGCAGCGATTTATTTTTCGGCATTCTACTCACTGCTCTTTCAGATTCGTGGACTGATCGGTCCGGATGGGGTTTTGCCTGCGGGCCAATATCTCGGTCTGGTGCGACGGTCGATGCCTGCGGCACGTTACTGGTTCGCACCCACCCTACTGTGGCTCTCCTCGAGCAACGCGATGCTGATGGCGCTGTGCTGGATCGGGCTGGTGGCGTCGGTAGTAGCGCTGCTCAACGTGTGGCCACGTCTAAGCTTCTTCATCTGCTTTGTGTGCTACCTGTCGTTTGTTGCGGCGGCCGGTGATTTCTCGGGCTATCAATCAGATGGCATGCTGCTGGAAGCCGGGTTTTTAGTACTCTTCTTCAGTCCAGCGGGGCTGAGGCCGGGATGGGATGAGAATCCAGCGTCGCGAGCGAGTCTATTTTTGCTGCAGTGGGAATGGTTCCGCATCTACTTCGAGTCGGGAATGGTGAAGCTGCTGAGCGGCGATCCGGAGTGGCGCCACCTGACGGCGATGGATGAGTACTACCAGAACGGGCCGCTGCCCACATGGGTTGGGTGGTATGTGGAGCATCTTCCGCACTGGTTTCATGTTTCGACAGCAGGCGCTACGCTGGTGATGGAGCTGGGGATCGTGTGCCTGTTCTTCTTTGGGCGGCGGGCGCGTCTGATCTGCTTTTTCATCGTCACGCCGTGGGAGATTGGCGTGATTCTCACTGCCAATTACACGTTTCTGAACTACCTGGTGCTGTCGCTTGGATTTCTTCTGCTCGATGACCGCTTCCTCTTACGATTTGTGCCCGCGCGTTTGGGGCCAAAGGTAGAGTCGATCGAGGATGAGGAGGCACTTCCGGAAGGCGAGGCTCCGGTGTCGTTGTTTGCTACTTCCCAGTCGGATGATGGGCTCCCGTTTGAGCACCGTAAGCCCTCAAACTTGGCCGCTATGGGTCTGGCGGTCACCGCAGTGATGCTGACGTGGGTGGCGTACGTGACTACCGCGGAAATGATTCGGATGCCGTTTTCGGGGTCGCCCCTGCCGATGGCGCCGGTGAGGATGCTTGAGCCCTTTCGGATTGCCAATCAATATGGGCTGTTTGCGGTGATGACACGGGGGCGGTATGAGATCGAGTTTCAGGGGTCGAATGATGGGACGACGTGGACGGCGTACCCCTTCCGATATAAGCCGCAGGCCCTGAACGAGGCTCCCGGAATCTACGCACCCTATCAGCCGAGGTTCGACTGGAACCTGTGGTTCGCCTCGCTGGGTGATTGGCAGCAAAACACGCTGGTGCCGTTTGCCGAGGAGCGATTGCTCGAGAACCGCCGCGATGTTCTGGCGCTCTTCAAGGGAAATCCATTTGCCGGGGCTGCACCGAAGTATGTGCGGGCTGTGCTGTGGCAGTACTGGTTCACGTCGATGAAGGAGAAGCGGGAGACGGGCAACTGGTGGCGGAGGCAGTTGCTAGGACTGTATGCCCCGGTGCTCACGCTGCAGCCCGACGGCAAGGTTGGAGTGATTGCGTGGCCGCAGGAGCTGCCGCCGCATAATTAAGGACATGGGTCAGATTCCTTCTGCAGCGTTTGTCATCGGGTCAGGACCTAATGGTCTCGCGGCGGCGATCACGCTGGCGCAGGCGGGGCTGCACGTCGAGGTGTTGGAGGCTGAGGCTCAGCCGGGCGGCGCAGCGCGGACATTGGAGCTGACTCTTCCTGGCTTTCTGCACGACTTCGGCGCGGCGGTGCTGCCGATGGCGGTGGGGTCACCCTTCTTCTCGACACTGCCGCTTGCCGAACAGGGGCTGGTATGGGTCCATGGAGCGGCGCCGCTGGCGCATCCGCTGGATGATGGAACTGCGGTTGTGCTGGAGCGCGATCTGGGTGAGGCGGAGGCGGCGTTCGGAGCGGATGGGAAGGCGTGGAGAAGGATATTTGCGCCACTGACGGAGAACTGGCGGGAGTTCGCAGGTGAGGTGCTTGGACCGGCGGTGCATCTGCCACGGCATCCTCTGCTGCTGGGACGGTTCGGTATGAATGCAGTGCTGCCGGCGAATGTCTTCTGCAGGCTGCATTTCACGAGCCCACGCACGCGGGCTTTGTTTGCGGGGCTGGCGGCGCATTCTTTTCTTTCTCTGGATGAGCCTCTGAGTGCGGCGGTGGGGCTGGTCCTGGCGGGGGCCGGGCATGCGGTGGGATGGCCGGTTCCACGGGGTGGAACGCAGGCGGTGACGGATGCGCTGGTGGGGCATCTGCGGGACTTGGGCGGCGAGGTGCACCTGTCTCGGCGGATAGGGTCGGTGGGTGAGCTTCCGGAGGGGCTGGTGCTGTGCGATGTGAGTCCGCGGCAGCTGATGGCGATTGCCCGGGAGCGGCTGTCGGTGTCGTATCGGCGGTCGCTGGAGCGGTTCCGACCCGGACCGGGAGCGTTCAAGGTGGACTATGCGCTGTCGGAGCCGATTCCCTGGCGGGCGAAAGAGTGTGGGCGCGCGATTACGGTTCACCTCGGCGGGACGATGGAGGAGATCGCGCGGTCGGAGTGGGCGATGGCGCATGGGCGATGTGCAGAACGGCCCTTTGTACTGCTAGCGCAGCAGAGCCTGTTCGACCCGACGCGGGCTCCGGAGGGAAGGCATACAGCGTGGGCTTACTGCCATGTTCCGAATGGGTCGACGGTAGATATGACGCAGCGAATCGAGGACCAGATCGAGCGATTTGCTCCGGGATTTCGCGATTGCGTGCTGGCGCGGCATGTGTCGACGCCGGCGTGGCTGGAGTCGCGGGATGCAAACCTAGTCGGCGGCGATATCAGCGGTGGCGCGATGTCGGTGCGGCAGATGCTGTTTCGGCCGGATCTTCGGCAGTATGCGACTTCGGACGGGAATCTTTATTTGTGCTCTTCGTCGACCCCTCCGGGGGGCGGAGTGCATGGGATGTGCGGTTACTATGCGGCGCGGGTGGCGCTGCGGCGGTCGGGGCGGTGATTCCCGATTTGGGATTGGAGGGTGGATATCCCCCTCCACCTCGATCTTGTTACTCATTCATTTGATTGAGCTTAAGGGGTACGTCGTTTGTAACTCATAGTCCTGATAATGGTTAGAGGCATTTCATAGAAAAAGAAGGACTTAGGCAGCATAGTTTCAGTGCTTCGAGTTCTTGCCACGAGACACAGAAGCCCGCCGTGTGGCGGGCTTCTGTTTTCTCTATTTCTATTTTAGCGGATTGAGGGAAATTCTCGGCCAGTGATCCGCGCGCGATGGGGTGATGTTGTAAACACATACGGCTTCCGGGCTGGTGGAGTAACCGGTAGCGACGGCCAAGGCCTTGATCGTCTGTGACGAGGTCGCCATGATGGGGCTGCCGCTTGAATAGACCGCTGAAGACCGGCTGGGCGTCGTGCCGTTGGTGGTGTAGTAGATGACCGCGCCAGGGGTCGCATCGGTGATCATCACCATCTGCGGTCCGGTATAGGTTCCGGATGGAAGGCTGATGATCGGCTGAGCCGCCGCAGACATCACGTCGAAGTCGGCGCTGGTCACAGCAGACGGGGCCAGATTGGGCGCTGTGGCGATAGCTCGCACGCGCTCCGGTGAGGTGACGGTGAACGTGCCTCCGTACACGGGCGAAGTGGCTGTTGGTGTTGTGCCGTCGGTGGTGTAGCGAATCACGGCATTCGGAGTTCCATCGGTGATGGTCACCGAGATGGGCGGGAAATAAAAGTCAGTGGGCGGACTGATCACCGGAGCCAGCGCAGCGATGGTGTAGGTTGCGGCTGCTTCGGGGCTGGTGGCGTAACCGGGAACTATCGCCAGCGCTTTGATCGTCCCCGACGAGGTGACCCTGATCGGGCTTGCGGGGTTGAAGACTGGCGAAGACAGGCTTGGCGTCGTGCCGTCGGTGGTGTAGTGGATGACGGCCCCGGGGGTTGTATCCGTGATGGTTACAAATTGCGGGCTGGTGTAGGTACCACCGGCGGGCATGAAGAGCGGCTGAGCCGCTGGAGGCTGGATGGTATAGTTCTCCGTCACCACCAGAGACTCGGAGTAGTTCGCAGCCATGGCAATGGCGGCTAATATGCCCGTGCTGCCAATCGTGACTGGGCCTGTGTACCTCGTCCACGTCGGCGTCGAATCGGTCGAATAGAAGATGATCGCTCCGGGTGTCGTGTCCGTGATTGTGATCGGCTGCGAATTTTCATAGGTTCCAGCCCGAGGACTGAATACGGGGGATGCCGCCGCAGGCTGGGTATTTTGGGGGTCGCCCAGGGTGTTGCCGTTTGTACCGTTAACTGGGCAGCCGGTGCCGTCACAGTCGTCTTCTGCTGTTCCATTCAGCGGAGGTACCGGGGGCAGGCTATCAGCCAGGTTGTTGGTCACGCTGCTGTTCGTCACTACCATTGTGCCGCCATTCCAGATGCCGCCTCCCTCCCCGGTAAGACCTACTTTATTCCCCTGAATAATGCTGCCGGTAAGGATCAGCGTGCCGCCGTTCCAGATACCGCCGCCGTAGAGCCCGAAGCATCCTGCCGGACCGCCGCCGCAACTTACATCGTTGTTCGATATCACGCTGTTGATCACGGTCATCATGCCGACGTTCAGGATGCCGCCGCCATTGGACGTGCCGGGGCCGTTGAGTTCATTCCCCGAGACGTTGCTGTTAATCAACTTCATATTGCCGGAGCTGTCGTTGAAGATGCCGCTGCCTGCACCGCCATACAAGGGATCGCCGTTATTCCCCGTTATCAAGCAGTTCGTCACCGTCAGTTGGCCGTCGTTGTAGATGCCGCCGCCATTGGCCAAGGCGTCGTTCCCGGCGATCGTCAAGTTGGAGATGGCGGCGTTGACCACGCCGCCGTTCACGTTCAAAATCGCGCTGTATCCGATGAGTCCGCCCACTCCGCCGCCGATCGCCGGGCCGGTGATGGTGGTGTTGGATGGAATGTACAGGCCGCCCGCGTTGACGTTCAGTGAGATGCCAGCGACGGCGGGGACGAAGGTGATGTTGCCGCCACCGGCGCCGGCTGCGGCACTCAATGCGTCGCGCAAACTGCAATCTGAGGAACCCGCGCCCGTGCAATTGAACGCCACCCCCGTCGCGTCATCCGTGCTGGTGGTTACCACAAAGGCGGGGATCGGCCCTGAGCCAGCGTTTACTGTCTGCGTGAGGGGATTGCTGGTGGAAGCGGCGAAATTGTGATCTCCCCCATAGGCAGCGGTCACCGTATCGGTTCCAACCGGCAGATAGGCGATAGCCAAGGTGGCCACACCGGATGAGAGGGTACCAGAGCCAAAGCTCGTTCCGTTGCTGAAGAAGGTGACCATCTCGCCGTCAGTCGTAAAGCTGCCTGAGGAATAAGGATTCAGGGTTGCTGTCAGCGTAATCGAGCTGCCGTAGGTAGAAGTATTGGCAGTGGAACTGAGCGTCAGGGCCGTTGCAGCTATTGTGAATGTGATCGAATTGCTCGAGGCAGAGGTGAAATTGCCGTCGCCTGAATAGGTTGCTGTCAGCGTGTCGGTCCCAACCGGTATGGGATTGAGATTGATCGTGGCCACACCCGATGAGAGGCTCGCGGTGCCAATGCTCGTTCCGCCGTTGTAGAAGGTGACCGTCTCACCGTTTGTCGTCAAGCTGCCCTGGGAGTAGGATTGAGAGTTGCCGTCAGCGTGATCGCGTCGCCGGGTAATGAGGGATTAGAACTGTAGTTAAGCTGAAGGCTAGTCACTACTGGCGTTGGCAGCACCATGTGCGCGAGGGAATTGCTAATGGCCGGGGTGAAATCGCCATCGCCCGGATAGCGGGCCGTCAACGTGTCGGTTCCGGCGGGCAGCGAGGAGATGTTGAGCGTAGCCACTCTAGAGGTGAGCGTCCCGGTCCCAATGCTCGTTCCGCCGTTGTAGAAGGTGACCGTCTCACCGTTTGTCGTCAAGCTTCCATACGAGTATGGATTAAGGCTTGCCGACAGCGTGATGGCATTGCCATCTACCGAGGGATTGGAGCTGGAGCTGAGCTGAAGGGCAGTTACTACCGGCGTTGTCAGCAAGGGCACGGTGCTCGAAATACTGGAACTGTGGTTCGCGTCGCCCGGGTAGCTTGCCAGAACCTGGTGCGTTTCCGTGCCCGACACGGAGACATGGCTCAACGTGGCCGTTGCCGTACCCATCAGCTGGTTCAGCAACGCCGTCATCGTACCATCAGCACCGTCGAGAGTCGCCAGGTCCGGGGCACCATCCCCGTTGAAGTCGCCCACGGCGCCAACTGCGTTAAAACCACTGACGTTTGTTGAGGTCTTAGTGGTAAATGTCCCGTCTCCGTTTCCCAGCAGCACTGTCACCGTGTTGTATGCCACGATGACGAGATCAGGGATGCCATCCTGGTTGAAGTCGTCCACCGCGACCGAGCCAGTGACGGCAAGCGAGGACTTGAGAGTGAAGGTCCCGTCGCCATTTCCGAGCAACACGGCCACGGAATCGTTGCCTGGAACGGCGAGGTCGGGGATGCCGTCCCCATTGAAGTCGCCCACCGCGACCTCACCAGCTCCGTCGCTGACGGTGAGCGTCGCCTTGGTAGTGAACGTCCCATCTCCGTTGCCAAGCAGGACGGACACCGTGTTGTCGCCACCATTGGCGACCGCCAGGTCAGGGATGCCGTCTCCGTTAAAGTCGCCTACGGCAACGGAGCCGGGAGCGTTGCCGACAGTAGGCGTGGACTTCGTGGTGAAAGTCCCGTCTCCATTTCCGAGCAGGACCGTTACTGTATTGTCAGTGGTATTGGCCGTCGCGATGTCCAGATTGCCGTCCCCGTTAAAATCGCCGACCGCAAGGGACAACGGATTGTTTCCGACATGAAGATAAGTTTTGAAGGCGAAAGTCCCGTCTCCTTTTCCCAATAGCAAGATCACGGTGCCAAGCGTGGAATTGACTGTCTCCGCCAAATCCAGGATGCCATCTCCATTAAAGTCGCCGACTGCAATTCCCCAAGGGCTGCCCCCAAAATTTGGGAAAGACATTTCGGTAAAGGTTCCGTCTCCGTTGCCCAGCAATACCGTCACTATACCGTTGCCGTAAATGGCAGTTGCCAGATCAAGGATTCCGTCCCCGTTGAAGTCGCCAGACGCCATGGAGGGTGCATAGGAACCGACACTAGCTGCGAAGCCTGCCGTAAAATTTTCCTCCGGCATAGCTGTCCCGAGTGTGGCGGTTCCAAGCAAGGCATTGCCGTTCGACGTGTCCAGAAATGATACGTCGCCCGCCGGAGAGAAGGCGCGACTTCCAGGGGCCGCCACTGTCGCAGTCAAGCTGTAGTCACCGGGTGAGCCAGACGAAACGATCGCGGTCGTTGTCGAATACACCTCCGTCGGCGTCACAGTCAAATCCGCAGAAGTCGATGCGCTCTTTTCATAGCTGTTTGTGCCGACAAATACTGCCTGGTAGCTGTGGCTTCCTATAGCCGGCCGGAATTTGTATGTCGATTTGCCTGCGGAGCTCAGCTCGGCGGTGGCGAGGAGGGCCGAGTCTTCGCAATGAGCGGCTAACGCATCGCAGAATTTCACCTGGCCGGGATTCACTGGGGTGGAACCGGAGACGACGGTCGCGGTCAGCGTGACGACTGTTCCGGAGGCGACAGACGATACGCCGGAGCCGGAGCTGGTGACGGTGAGCGTGGTGGTCGTCGTGGCCGGGGCGGCCCAGGCGTCAGGAAGAAGGATTCCGAAGGAGGCTGCGGATGCAGCGCAAAGGATGAGGGCGCGCAGAGCAATCTGCCGAAGGTCTGAGCAGGGACAGTGTGAAGGCGGAACGCAGGGTGCCATGAGAGAGCTCCTTCAGCGACTTACCAGCCGGGGACAGTCATGGTGTCTGTGTCGTAGCACACGAGACGATCTGTGGCTCAGTTCACAGTTGGTCTTACCGCGTTTTCACTATGCCAGCAAATTGGCTGTTAGGAAAGGACTTTTAGATGGAGGCGCGGAGTTGCGACCAGGCTACTGGCGTTTCGTCCAAAGGGCGGTCGGCGTGTGGGGCTGGCGCTGTTTACTTCGGCGTGTTCATGAAGTCACGTACCAGCTCAGCGATCTCTTCGGTTGAATCAGGTGCTCGCGCGGAATGGAACTTCAGTCTTCTTACCAGAGAAGCTTCAACGCGAATTGAACCTGACGCGACGTCGTCGAGGTGCTGGTGATGGCGCCGGCGGTTCCGGAGACTCCTGATGGGGTGAAGACGATCAGGTTGGGCGTATTGAAGTTGGCGCGGTTGAGGATATTGAAGAGCTCTCCACGGAACTGGAGAGTTAGGCCTTCGCGGAGCGTGGTGTCTTTGTGTCCGCCGAAATCCCAGGTGGCGAGGCCGGGGCCGTTGAGGGTGTCGCGGCCGAGGTTGCCGTAGAAGCCGCTATTGGCTGGAGGCGCCAGGAATGCGGAGGGATTGAACCACTGCGACGGCTTGCCGAGGATTGTCTTGCCGTGGAAGTCAGGGTTGATGAAGGGGCGGACGGGATTGCGGGTGTCTCCGTTGTTGGAAGGGTTGTAACTGAGCTGGGGCGTGATCGGGAATCCAGACTGCAGGGTGACGATGCTGTCGACGGACCATCCGCTGGCGGCGAAGTTGGCCACGCCATGGAGGTCGTTTCCGTAGGCTTTACCGCGGCCGAAGGGGAGCATATAGACGGCGCTGATGACGCCGATGTTACGGACGTCGTAGGTGGCGAGTCCGTAGTCGGCGTGCAGGTTATAGGGGTTGGAGACGAGGCCGGGAGCGTTTCCGGCCGTGGTCTGGTTCAGAGAGTCTCCGTTGTCGAGGGCGCGCGACCAAGTGTAGACACCGCGCAGGGCGACGTCGTGGCTGAATCGATGATTGAAGTCGACCTGCAGCGAGTTGTAATTGCTGTCGCCCCATGAGAACCATGTCCAGGTGTTGGCCAATGAGGGGTTGGCCTTGGGGGTCCCGACGGGGATGTAAAAGGAGCCGGCAGGAACGGCGGTGCCGGCGAGAGTCGCGGGGAAACTGGCGGGATACGCAGCCGGGCAGGGCGCGGCGGGGCAGATGGTCGGGACGGGCTGGTTGCCGTCGACGCCGATGACCTCGTGGTAGCCGTGGGAGCCGACGTATCCCACGGTGAGCGAGGTGTTAGGAGTGATCTCCTGCTCGACCCGCAGCGAATAAGAAATAAGGGTGGGCATCTTGAGGTCGGGCTGGACGCCGCCGGGCACGAGCAGGGCCTTGGCCGGAGTTGGGCCGCCGGGATTGATGGGCAAGCTGGACACGGGTAAGGACGCGATGCTGTAGGTGGGATTGAAGGGCGCGTTCTGATCCATGCGGTAGCCGAGGGCGTCCTGCAGCTCGTTGTACATGCCGAAGCCGGCGCGGACTACGGTCTTATCGGGCCGCGGGCTCCAGGCGATGCCGATGCGGGGCTGAGGCAGGAACTTCGCGTTGTTGGTGGTGAAGGCGTGGTCTCCGATGTGGGGCTCGCTGGAGATGGTGCGGCCGGTGAAGGTGTAATTGGCGGCGCGGCCGTGGGCTTCGTTCCAGCCGGTGGAGAATTCACCGCGGAAGCCGAGACTGACGGTGAGGTGGGGGCTGAGGCGGATGACGTCCTGGGCGTGAACGGCTCCGAAGAAGGAGCGCCAGTTCATCTCAGTGGGTGCGGGGCTGTAGAGGAAGCTGCTGGTGGTTCCGGTGAGGAAGGTCTGGAGGCTGGTGAAAGTGGCCTGTCCAAACTGGCTGAGGTTGATGGTCTCGTTGGACTGGAAGTTCTGGAACCAGGCACCAATGCTCCACTGGTGGCGGCCATGCGACCACGTGACGCGGTCTTCATAAGTGTAGAGATTGCGGGCGATAGGCAGGTTGCTGCCGTTGTTGCTTCCCGCGAGGCCGACCTGCGCCTGCGGGTTCGAGGCGGCGCTGCCGCCAACGACGACCGCGCCGACAGGGCGGCCGGCGATGAATCCGGGGACAGAGGTAGCTGGGGTGTCGGGGGTGGGCTCACCGGTGAAGTAGTATCCCGCGCGGGAGTAGCCGAAGCGGGCGACGTTGAGCAGGGACGGCGAGAAGACGTGGGTCTCGTCGAGGCTGAGAACCTGCTCGCGGAGAGTGAGAATGTCGGTACTGTAGGGGTTCGCGGTGGTCGCGGTATTGTCGGCTCCATCGTCGATGGTGTAGACGGTCGAGAAGGTGTCCTTCGGCGAGAAGGTCTGATCGAAGCGCGCGGTGCCGAAGTCTTCGCAGATGGTCTGGAGCGGGCTGCTGAAGTATTCCGCGATTCCATTGAAGTCAGGCGCGTCAGCAGCAGGTGTCGGCCAGAGGTTCAGAAGAGGCTGGACGCTGGGAACGGCGGCGGCGCGCGATTTCAGGTCGGGGACGAAGGCGACGGAGGTCTGGTGCAGGTGCTGGCGGAAGCCTTCGTAGTTTCCGAAGAGGAAGGATTTGTCCTTCTTCAGAGGTCCGCCCAGGGATGCTCCGAACTGGTTGCGCTGAAAGGGTGGAGCTGAGCCCTGGTCGAAGTAATTGGGGGCGTCAAGCGCGTTGTTGCGCAGGAACTCGTAGGCCGAGCCGTGGATATGGTTGGATCCCGAGCGGGTGACGATGATGACCTGCGCGCCGGGGCGCTTGCCATACTCGGCTCCGTAGTTGTCGCGCAGGACGTTGAACTCCTGGACGGCTTCGACGCCGAGCAACTGCTGGCTGGGGCCACCCGGCTGCATGTTGTTCTCGGCGGCTCCGGTGAATTCGACGCCGTTAAGAAGGAAGAGATTCTGCTGCGGACGGTTGCCGGAGACGGCGAAATTGTTGCCGGTGCTGGAGTTGGAGACGCCGATACCGCCGGTCTTTTGCGAGGTGAAATTAACGATGCCGGGATTGAGGGTGAGCAGGAGATCGTAGCTGCGGCCGTTCAGCGGCAGGTCGCGAATCTGTTGCTCGCCGACGAGACCGGAGATGTCCTGGGTAGAGCCGTTCACGATCGGAACATTTTCGGTGACCTTTACCTGCTGCTGAACCTGGCCCACCTGGAGGGTGAGATCAGCGGTCGCGTCCTGGCCGACAACGAGGGAGATTCCGGTGCGGATCCTTTCCGCGAAGCCGTCTTTTTGGGCGTGGACTTCGTAGTGTCCGATGGGCAGCTCGAACAATTCATATTGTCCGGACTGGTTGGTGAGGGTGGCGCGCGAGGCTCCGGTGTCGGTGTCGGTAGCAGTCACGGACGCGGACGGGATGGCGGCACCGGAGGGATCGGTGACTCTTCCGGACAGATTCGCTGAGATCTGGGCTTGCGCGGAGATGAAACAGAGGGCAAGCAGAGCGAGGAGAACAGCAGAGAAACGCTCACGTGCAAATGACATTCGTATCCCTATCCGTTTTGAGACATTGGAGGATTGGATTCAGGAGCTTTCAGAGCCCAGGTTCAGACAGGATCAGCCCAAGGGTCCTAACCAAAACTAGTCTATTTTGAGCGAATTAATCCGTTATTGTCAAACGGATCAAGGCGGAATGGGGCGACACCGCAGCTCTGGCATTGCTCCGCAAAGCGTTGAAGGTTGAGGCACCAAGACGGCGAGTCCCTTCGACCGAGCCTGTGGCGTGGGTCGCCACAGATGGCCATCTACGCTAATTCCCTTCTCTTCTGATCACGGGTTATCGGTTGGCGTGATCGTGGCCGCCATGGTCATGGTCATCGCGGTCTTTGTTGGCATCCAGCTCCCATGTAAATGTGCCGGTGTGGTAGACGGATGAGGTCCAGGGCGCCTTCAGGATGAAGTGTGCGAATGGGTCGCATCCCGCAAAGTCGATGGTGAACGATGTACTGGCCGTAGCGCTCGCGGCAATGTCTCCAAGGAGGACCGGGAAAGCGCTGGGCGGCGTTACGACAGGCGAGCATGGACGTCCGAAGATTTGCTTGAGCGAGAAGCTGGTGATCTGGGTGGCGTAGGCGGGGCCAACGTCTCCGTTGGTTGCGGTGAGAGTGACGACGCGGGCGTGCGCATTGCCGGTGTCACCGGTGATCTCGAACTTGAGACCGTAGCCGGGCAAGTGGGTCGGGTCGACGATGCCCCAGTAGGCGGGCTTGGCCTGCAGGTTCATGTCGAAGGGCAGCGGGTAGTCGGTGCGCGTGACGGGGAAGCCGTCGAGCCAGGTGTCGTCGTCGGCCATGCCCCAGAAAGTGACAGCGCTGAGTTTGCCGCTGAGACGGCGGAAGGCTTCGAAGTAGTGCTTGTAGAGCCATCCCTGCTCGGCGAGGACAGAGGGCGGGATGTTGTTGCCGTAGTTGGAGACGGTGTCTCCGGCGTTGTAGACGCTCACGTCGAGCTCGGTGACCTGCTGTTCAAGCTCAGGGAAATTCTCGTGCATGGTGTCGATAGCGTGGACCATGGATTCGACGGTGGGGTAGTTGATGGCGTTGTGCATCTCATGTCCGACGCCGTCGAGCGGGATGCCGCGGGAGCGGAGATCGCGGACGACGCTGACGAGGCATGCGAGGCGATTGGGATCGGTGGTGCTGTGATCATTGATAAAGAGTTTGGTTCCGGCGGGGGCGTATTGACGGGCGGCCTGAAGGGCGATGTCGATGTAGCTCTTGCCGAGGACCTGATAGAAGGGTCCGTGGTCGAGGCAGTCGGGCTGCGAGGGATCAAGGGGCTCGTTGACGACGTCCCACGCGTAGACCTGCGAGCCGAAGTGCTGGACCTCGGACTGGATGTGCTCCTGAATGTTGGCGGTTACGAGGGCCTGGTTGGCGGCGGAATTGGTGCCGTCTCCGGTAGCGTAGGCGGGGGTTTGGGCGCCGGTTGCCCAGACAAGGTTGTGTCCGCGGATGCGCATACCGTTGCAGACGGCCTCGCCGACTTCGGTGTCGGCAGTGGCGTATGTGTAGACGCCCTCGGTGGCCTCAACCGAGCCCCACTTCATGTCGTTGCCGGAAGTGATGCTGTTGAAGTGCATGGTGAGGAGCTGGGCGTGGGGTCCGGACAGATCGGTCGAATCGATCTCAGCGCCAACGGGGAAGAAATCGGCGAAGGTTTTGTAGATGGAGGGGATGTCGGTCTGGGTGGTCGGCGGGGCGACGTGAGTGAGCTGGAAGTCGTTAATGTAGAACGACACGAGATCGTTGCCGGATGAGGGGACGCTCTGGAAATAGAGGTATGCGCCGCCGGGGTCGTAGCTATTGGCCATGGTGTATCCCATGACGTTGATCTGGTGCCAATTGCCATCGGCGGGAACGGTTATCCCCGGGTATGGGGTAATGCTGGGGTAGCTGGTGTTGCCGTCGAGGGTGGTCTGCAGGCTCATGTTGATGACGTGGTTCGATCCATCGTTGGAGTCAATCAGGACCCACGCGCTGATGTTGTAGTTCGAGCCGGGGTACATCTTATTGTTGACATTGATCTGCGGACCGTCGTAGTTGGCGACGCGGCCGGTGGTGAGCAGGCTGTGCGTTCCGGTGTGGGCGGCGGCGGTGCTGTTAGTCAGAGTAGAGCTGCCGGTGCGCGAGGACCAGCCGTCGAGGCCTCCGTCTTCAAAGTTGGTGGAGATGCCGGAGTTGTCCTGCTGACTGGGACTGGGCGGCGCGGGCGCGAGTTCGCTAATGACAACGCCGCCGATGTAGAAGGAATCGGTCGCGCTGCTGGACTGCATGTAGAGGATGAGACTGGTGGACAGTCCGGGTAGATCGCTGAAGCTGAAGGTGCCCTGGACTTTGGTCCAGGCGGTGCTGGAAAGCGCGGCGGAGGTGGCGAGGTTGCTATAGGCTCCGGAAGTGGCGCAGTCAGCGGTCTTGATGGAGAGAGTCGCGGTGGGGTTGGTGCTGTCAGGCGCGGCGAGCAGTACGTAGGCAGTGACCTGGTACGTGGCTCCCGCGGCCAGGTTGGGGGCGCTGAGCAAGTTGAGGCTGGGCCCCATGTAGCCCGCGGTTCGGTTGGTGACGAGGAGGCTGAGGGAGTCACCGGCGGGGTCGAGGACGAGCGGAGCGGCGTTGGCGAGGGTCGCAGAGCCGAAGGGTGTCCAGCCGTCGAGGCCACCGTCGGAGAAGTTATAGGTGGCGACAGGTGTTCCGCCGGGAGGTGGCGCGGTCTGGGTGATGACGACGTCGTCGAGATAGAAAGATTGGGCGGTGGTCGGTCCGACTAACTGCGCGTAGAGAGTGACGCCGGTTTCAGTGGCACTGACGGTGTAGCTTCCGCCGATCTGCACCCATCCGGAATCGGATATCGGCACCTGGTAAGTGCCGATGGTGTCTTAGCAGGTGCCTCCGGAGCAGCCGGGGTCGGTGCGCTTGATCGTGAAGTTGGTGTCGGTGGCGGCTTCTCCGGCGGTGAGCATGACGTAACCGGTGATGGTGTATTTAGCTCCGGGTAGAAGAATGCTGTTGAGGAAAATGGATGGCCCGCCGGCGCCGCTGGAACTGGTGGTGGTGAGCAGGCTGTGCGAGCCGGAATATGCCGCGGCGGTGGTGTTGGTTGGAGTGCTGGCGCCGTTAAAGGAGGTCCAGCCTTGAGCGGTCCCGTCTCCGAAGTCGTAAGTGGCAACGGTTTGCGCGCTGAGGTGAGTGGCGTAGAGGAGCGCGAGGATCGGAATCAGGCGGAGGGATCGACGGATTCGATTTCCGGACGATCCCTGAGTATAGTTTTTGGCTGAAACTAACATTGCGGCTCCTCCCGATTCACAAGCTTTTAACCAATGCCGGCCCACCGTTAAGCGAACTACTCAATCTGGAAAGCTTCCGCTATAAGTAATTCGATTTACCAAGGCGGGCGGAGTATAGCCACCGCTGAAATAAATTGTCAAGCTGATGTTTGGTTTGGTTGATGGACTGAGGGTGGCGGCTGAAGCTTATCGCCCCTTCCGGTCCGACGGTGGAAGATAAATCCGGAATTGTGCCCTCCGCAGTTACGTGCAAAGATGGGGTCATCCGCACTTGCGGCAAATTCGCAAGCGAGGAACCATGCAGTCGCTATCCCACGCTTTCGTTCTTCAGTAAAAACAACCATTTTGCGAGAGCCGAAATCAGTTTGGTTGTGAAGCGCCGGACACCAGCAGGGGTGAGACCCAAGTAAAGCCAGCAGCGCCGACGCAAAATTGCAGCAATTGCTAACAAGTCCTTGGAAATCCAGGTTTCGGGAATTGAATATCCCGCAGGAATTCTCTGCGAGAGCTCACGGGCCCCCATGGTTTTTGAGGAAGGACAGTAAAAGATGACGGACAGTGCTATTGTTTCCCAGTTTGCGAATGTTTTCCGGATGTCGCCGCAAGAGGTGACAGAAAAAATAGACGGCGATTTTAACCGCTATTTCGGGCGGTACTTTAACGGTGACCCCTTTGATGCCTATGTGAACCACGCACGAGCGGTGATCGCTGAGACGGGGTGGAGCGGCAGGGTTCTGGATGTGGGGTGCGGCTTCGGGGTGTTCGACATATGCCTCTATGCTTCGGGAGCGTCATCTGTAACAGGCACAGACGTAGTTCCGGAGAAGGTGACTGGAGCGACCCGGCTCGTCGAACTGATGGGCATTCGGAGTGTGGACTTCAGGCAAGCTACAGGGGAGCACCTGCCTTTTTCCGAGGGCGAGTTCGATGGCGTGCTGATGAAAGACACCGTGTCGCACCTGCCGGCAAACACGACATGCTATTCAGAGGCGTTTCGCGTGCTCAGGCCGGGAGGATCGATGCTGATCGTCGATGATCGCAACAGCCTGGCTCCCAGGAGCGTATGGCGCACAAAAAAGCTGTGGGAGATTACGGAGAGCGGTAGTCCGGAAGAACTGGCGCAGCGTGGATTGCGAACCAATTTAACCGAGCAGCGGCTGCGCTATATCAGGGGACACTTTGCAGAGCTTTCCGAAGCGGCATGCAGAAAGCTGGCCGTCGAGACTCGCGGATATCTGAACAGCCAGATCGCCGAGTTCGTTAAAGCTCGCGAGACGGGGTCAAAGCCTCCTGAGCGCTACGCACAGTGCATCAATCCGGAGAACGGGATGATACAGGAACGCCTCATCAACCCCTTCGGCCTGGCAAGAGAGCTGAGAGCGATCGGCTTCAAGACGAAGGTGCTGCCGCCGCTGGACTGGCGCGCAGAACCCAGTACGACCCGTACGGTCGCCCGGGCGCTCTGGCCGACTTCTACGGTGGCGACTGCGCACTTTCAGATTCTCGCCACGCGGCCATGATCAATCCAAGCGCGCATTCAGCTTTCGTCGGTCCAACTGAAGAAGACGTTGTTGAGCGATTCGGCGAGGGTGGGGTGGGAGAAGATACCATCGCGGAGAGCGGTGTACTTCAACTTCCCTTCCATGGCGATCTGAACGATGGTCGCGATTTCTCCGCCTTCGATGCCGAGGACGGCGGCGCCGAGGATTTGCCCGGAGGCGGGGTCAACGACGATCTTCATGAAGCCGCGAGTCTCGGCGGTCTCAATAGCACGAGCGACATGGGTCATAGGCATTTTAGCCACACGGACCTTGAGGCCCTGATTGCGAGCTTCGGTTTCGGTGAGGCCAATGCGGCCGAGCTGCGGGTCGATGAAGACAGTGTAGGGCAGGATGCGATCTTTGATGCTGCGGCGCTGTCCATCAACCAGATTGGCTTTAATGATCCGGTAGTCGTCGTAGGAGATATGGGTGAAGGCGGGACCGCCTTTGACGTCTCCAATGGCGTAGATGCCGGGGACATTGGTTTCGAGGTATTCGTTGACTTTGATGTAGCCGTGGGAGTCGACCTGGACTCCCGTGGCGGGAAGGTTGAGGGCGGTGGTGTTGGGCGTGCGCCCGGCGGCAACGAGGATACGCGAGCCGGTGATGGTGCGCGTCTCTGAGCCAACCCGGACGGTGAGCTGGACATCCTTTCCGTTTTGCGCGGAGCCGGCGGCGAGGGTATGGGCTCCGAGGAGGACTTCGATGCCATCTTCAGTGAGGATCTTCTGGACTTCGTCGGCGATGTCGGGGTCTTCGTGGTCGAGGAGCTGGTGGCCGGTGTGAATGATGGTGACCTGGCTGCCGAAACGGCGGAACATCTGTCCAAACTCGAGACCGACGTAGCCGCCTCCGATGATGAGGAGATGGTCGGGGACGGTGCCGAGTTCCATGATGGATTCGTTGGTGAGGAAGGGGATGTCGAGGATGCCGGGAATCGAGGGGATGGCGGCGCGGAGGCCGGTGTTGAGAAAGACCCAGTCGGCCTGAAGGGTGCGGGAGCCGCCGTCGCGGAGGGCAACGTGCAGCGTTTTGGGGCCGGTGAAGTCGGCGAACCCGTAGATGAGATCGTTGTTTTCGGTGGTCTGGAGGCTCTTTTCGTTGCCAGAGCGGAAGCTTTCGACGACATCACGCTTGCGGGCGCGGACTTTGGTGAGGTCGATGGAGATGGAGCCGGTATGAACTCCGTAGTCGGCACCGCGACGGGCGAGGTAGGCAACGCGGCCGCTGGCGACCATGGCTTTGGTGGGAGTGCAGCCCTCGTTCACGCAGGTTCCGCCGACGTGCTTGCTTTCGATGATGGCGGTCTTTTTGCCTGCTCCAGCGAGAGCACGAGCGAGAGGAGTTCCCGCTTGTCCGGAGCCTACGATGATGGCGTCGAATCGTTCGGTCATAGCGGCCTTTAACTCTGATGGCAGACGGTACGAATTCGTTACGGGATTAACAGCAGCTTTCCGGTGGTTTTGCGGCCGGCGATGTCAATGTGAGCCTGGCGGGCTTCTCCCAGAGGGTAGATGTGCTCCATGCGGACCTTGAGCTTACCGGCGTCGACGGCAGTTAGGACGTCCTCGGCACGGGCGAGCAGGTCTTCGCGCGTGAGGACATAGTGCTTGAGCGTAGGGCGGGTGACAAAGAGCGAGCCTTTCGTCGAGAGCTCGATGAGGTCGAAGGGCGGAACGGCTCCGCTGGAGCCTCCGAAGAGGACCATCATGCCGCGAGGGCGGAGGACGTTGAGCGATTTTTCGAAGGTGGTCTTGCCGACGGAGTCGTAGACGACGTCGACGCCGTGGCCGCCGGTCAGGTGTTTGGTTTCGGATTCGAAGTCGGCGTGGGTGTAGAGGATGACGTCGGCGGCTCCGGCTTCGCGCGCGAGGGCGGCCTTTTCTTCGGTGGAAGTGGTGGCGATGACGCGGACGCCGATCTGCGAGGCCATTTGCGTGAGGAGCAGGCCGACGCCTCCAGCAGCAGCGTGGATGAGGGCGGTGTCTCCGGCTTTGAGGTGGAGGGTGGAATGCGAGAGGTAGTGCGCGGTCATTCCCTGCAGCATGACGGCGGCGGCCAGCTTGAGGTCGAGATGTTTCGGGACGGGCACGACGCGGTCGGCGGCGATCACGGCGTATTCGGCGTAGCTGCCGAGGATGTTGCACCACGCTACGGGATCTCCGGGGGCGAAGCCGGTGACGCCATGGCCCAGGGCTTCAACGGTGCCGGCGGCCTCCTGTCCGTCAATGAAAGGCAGGGCGGCTTTGTAGCGGCCTTCGCGGTAGTAGATGTCGATGAAGTTGACGCCGGAAGCGGCGATCTTGATGAGGACTTCGCCCGGACCGGGAGTGGGGATCGGTAGATCGGTGAGGGTGAGGACTTCAGGACCGCCGGTCTGCTGGATCTGGATGGCTTTCATAACGGTTGCCGATGCCGAGTTTAGCAGAGGGGATTCAGATGGCGCGTGAAGAGGATGAGGATGCGGAGAGGTTTTCAGTCAGCACCGACGTGCAGAATGTAGAATCGGTTCAGACCTCCAGCAACTCAGATGCTGTGATTTCTTCTTATGCCGGCGACGTCCAGCAAGCCGCCAAAAGCTGCGGAAACAGAGTTGAAATTCCTGCCAGAGCAGCTGACCAGCGCTCAGACGGTTGTCGCATGGTCGGGCTTCGTGTTCGCGGTTCTGCAGAGCGTCTGCACGTTCTTTACCGCGCTCGATGGGCTTCGGCTTTTGATCGGAGCGGGAGCGCTTGTGGCAGTTCTCCAAGCCGGGACAGTCTGGGATCACTTTCACACGAACTGGGTTCGTATGCCGATGGTGGTATTGGCATTCGCGGGCTCGCTTGTGAACCTGCTGATCCTGAAACGCATCTGGCGACTTCGCAATCATCCGGCGACGCAATGGCGGCGCGTGCCGGTGTCATCGCGGAAGATGAGGATCGAGCGTTTGCAGTTCGCGCTAGCGGTGATCACCCTGACGCTTATCAGCATCGAAGAGGTCACGCACTTTAGGACTTTCCATCGGTTTTGAGAGACGGAGCAGATCAGCGCAGCTCGACTATCAGTGCGGTCCACTCACGTAGCTCCGAGCAGGAACTCCCAGACTTCCAGCGGTGTCCAAGCGGTATGAGTAGTCGGATGTGGAAAGTAGGGAGGATGCAGCCTTATGACAACTGGAAACGGCCACGGCTCGAGTGGGTTGAACGTTGATATTAATGTGACTCCGCTGATTGACGTCCTGCTGGTGCTATTGATCATTTTTATGGTGATTGTGCCGGTGACACCGCGTGGTCTGAGTGCGCAGGTGCCTCAACAGCCGACGGATTCACACCAAAAACAGGACGCCGCCATTGTGGTTCAGATCGTTAGCGAACCTGGCGGTCAGTCGGGCTACAAAATCAATCAGGAGGACGTCATGATCAGTGATCTGGGCAAGCGTCTCGAGGCGATCTTCGCGACACGCGGCAACAGAATGATCTTCATCAAGGGAGATAACAACCTCGACTTCTCAGCCGTGGCACAGGTTGTCGATATTGCAAAAGAAGCGGGGGCAGATCACATCGGACTGATTACTCCGAAGGACGGGATTTAACTTCTGGATCTAAAACCCCTGAGCAAGACACTTCCCACCTATTTACAAAAAGTCTTATGCCAGCTCTCAAAGGATTTGCCGGCAGGTTCTCTAGTCATCGCGCAGGAGGGATTGCTCTGCGGTAGCGAAGGGCGGAGGGGCCGCAGCAGTTATAATCGGGCGCCAGCACCAAAAGAAGGAAGTGCCTTGAAGGAAGATCATGCTGCCGTCGTTCGACGTTTCGCCACAGAAGTGATTACTCAGGGTCAGATGGACCTGGCTGCGCAGTTTGTATGGGAAGACGTAGTCGAGCAGGTTCCGTTTCCTGGTCAGGGGCCAGGGCTGGAAGGGCTGAAGGATACTCTGCGGGGCATGCGCGCTGCCTTCCCTGATCTGAACTTTTCAATAGAAGAGCAGGTCTCAGAGGGTGACAAGGTAGCGAGCCGGTTCGAATGGACAGGCACGCACCACGGCGAGTTTCTTGGAGTGCCGGCAACGGGGCGGCAGGTCCGGGTTTGGGGGATCGTCATCGACCGCTTCGAAGAAGGTCGTATTAAAGAAACACGCATCATCATGGACATAGTCGGATTGATGGCGCAGCTTGGAGTGTTTCCGCCGCCAGGAGCATAACCCGGGCACTGCTTATTTGATAGGTCCTAGTCCTCGTGGAGCAGGCTTTGTTCGCCGGAGGCACGGAGGCGGACAAGGCGATCGATGGTGTAAGGGGCGCGCTGCGATGAGGCATGGTAGTGGCGGACCTGGAGCTCGCCGAGGAGTCCGATGGCGATCAACTGAATGCCGGCGAGGATGAGAACTCCGGCGATCACGAAGAGAGGCCCATGCTCGTCCATGACGTGCTGATGGGTGAAGACCTTGAGAGCGGCGAGGAAGATGGAGATTCCGCCTCCGAGCAGGACGCCGAGCGCGCCGAAGAGCCCGAAGAAGTGCAGCGGGCGCATCATGTACTTCAGAAGAAAACGAATCGTGAGCAGGTCGAAGAAGACGCGGAAGGTGCGGCCGATTCCGTAGTGCGACTTGCCGCGTTCGCGGTTGACGTTCCTGATAGGGATTTCGCAGATGCTGGCACCGTACCAGGCGGCGAGGGCCGGGATAAAGCGGTGCATTTCTCCGTAGAGCGGGATGTTGTGAATGACTTCCCGACGGTAGGCCTTGAAGGTGGTTCCGAAGTCGTGAATGTCAACGCCGGAGAGCTTGGCCATCAGCCAGTTGGCGATACGCGACGGGAAGCGGCGCATGACGAAGTTGTCGATGCGCTCCTTGCGCCAGCCGCTGACGACGTCGTATCCCTCTTCGAGCTTTTCGAGAAAGATGGGGATCTCGGCTGGGTCGTGCTGGAGGTCGCCGTCCATGGCGAGGATAAAGTCGCCCTGGGAGTGGTCGAAGCCTGCGGCGAGGGCCGAGGTCTGGCCGAAGTTGCGGCGCAGCTTGACGACGAGGACGCGGCTGTCGACGGCGGCGATTTCCTCGAGCAACTTGTAGCTGCGGTCAGTTGAGCCATCGTCCACGAGAACCAGCTCGAAGCTTTCGCCGATCTGCTCCATGACGGCCTTGAGCCGGTCGTACATGGCGGTTATGTTCTCTTCTTCGTTGTGGAAGGGGACGACGATGGAGTACTTCGGCATATCTCTTAATTATATAGAGCCGTTCGACGCGCGCGAGGGTGCGGAATACTTTTCGGTATCTCCGGAAGCACCAGCGCGAGCGCTTAGTTTTCAAGAGCTTGTGATCACTTCAGTTGCGATACGAGCGGCCTCCTCGCAGGCTGCCCGGTCGACGTCGTTGTGGGTGACGAAGCGAATCTGGTGGTCGGCGGCGGTGCCGGCGATGATGCCTCGGCTCTTGAGCTTGTCGAGGATGGGAGTGGGATCGGAGTAGCCGCGCACGGTGAAGATGACGATGTTGGTCTGGACCGTGGTGAGGTCGATTTCGACCTGCGGGAGCTCGGCCAGGTTTTCGGCGAGGAAGCGGGCGTTGGCGTGGTCTTCCCCTAATCTTTTTGGCATTTCTTCGAGGGCGATGAGACCGGCGGCAGCGAGGATTCCTGCCTGGCGCATACCCCCGCCGAGGGCTTTGCGGACGAGCCGGGCGCGGTCGATGAAGTCGCGGCTGCCGACGAGTATGGAGCCGACGGGCGCGCAGAGTCCCTTGGACAGGCAGAACATGACGCTGGCAAAGCCGGAGGTGAGCTCGGCAACGGGGATGTCGAGGGCGGTGGCAGCGTTGAAGACGCGGGCTCCATCGAGATGAATGGGCAGGCGCAGCTCGGTGGCGCGCCAGAAGATGTCCTGATAGACGTCGACGGGGGTGACGGTACCGCCGGCCATGTTGTGGGTGTTCTCGAGGGTGATGAGGCCGGTTCCGGCGCGGTGATCATTTCCCTTCCGGCAGGTCTGCTCGATGTGCTGCCAGGTGACGATGCCGCGGTTGGCGAAGAGGGTACGTAGCTGGACGCCGGAGAAGGCTGCGGCCATGGCCATCTCCCAGTCGACGACGTGAGCGCGGGATTCGGCGATCACTTCCTGTCCGTGGTGGGTGTGGAGGCGGATGGCGATCTGGTTGCCCATGGTTCCGGTGGGGACGAAGATTGCGGCTTCGCGGCCGAAGATCTGGGCGGCGCAGGCTTCGAGGCGATTGACGGTCGGGTCCTCGGCGTAGACGTCGTCTCCTACCTCGGCGGAGGCCATGGCGGCGCGCATGGCGGGGGTAGGTTTGGTGACCGTGTCGCTGCGGAGGTCGATACCGAAAACGGGAATCGAAGTAACTGGGCTGGCGGCGGATTCGGCAGCTATTTCAGAGATTTCAGAGATCTCGGCGGGATTCAGGGGCATGAGAGGATTTTACGTCGGATCGGGGTCTGGAGATTGCCATTTGCAAAACCCGCCTTAGCTCCGCCCACACCACGGCGCCAAATAGGGCGCGTTGAGGGCCCCGGTCGCGGAGGCAGGGCATCCGCAGTGGGCACCCATCGAAATTTCTACCGCAGGAACGCTAAGCAGCCACACGGATTAGGAAGCGCTCGAAGACTTCGCTCGAGACGAGGCGGCCGCGCGGGGTGAGGGCGATCTGATTGCCGGTCCAGGTGATGAGGCCATCGCATTCGAGGTCGGTGAGGATGGGCTCGAAGAAGTTGGCTACTGGGCCGAATTCGGCGTGGAGGCCGCTGAGGTTTACGCCTTCATTCAGTCGCAGCCCGAGGAACCAGGCCTCTTCGAGCTCTTCTTTGCGGGACAAGCGGTGCGGGTTGTCCCATCCCGGTGAGGCGAGGAAAGGCTCAAGTTCGTCGGTGGTGGCGAAGCGGAGCGCGCTGCCTGATCGGGTGCGCAGCATCGAATGGGCATCCAGCCCGAGACCGAGATAGGGCTTGCGCTGCCAGTACTTCAGGTTGTGAATCGATTCCCTGCCCGGGCGGGCGAAGTTGGAGATCTCGTACTGGACAAGGCCGTGGGCAGTGAGAAAGTCGACGGCTTCGGAGTACATGTCGACGATAGCTTCGTCGGGCGGGACCTGGGGTGCGTAATATTTGAGTCCGCCGGACGCGACTTCCCTACCCAGGCGTGAATCCTCGTCGACTTCGAGCATGTAGATGCTGGCGTGATCGATGTCTGTATCGGCCAGGACGGCGAGTGACTCACGCCAGGAATCGCGGGTCTGGCCGGGCAGTCCGGCGATGAGGTCAACGTTCACGCGGGCAATGCCGGACTGGCGGACGCGTTCAATGTCGCGCAGGGCGATTTCCCGGGTGTGAAGGCGGCCGGTATGCTTTGCTTCGGAATCGATGAAGGATTGCACGCCGAAGCTTATCCGGTTGACGCCGCACTCGATCATGGCTGCGAGGGTCGGGTCGTCGAGCTGGCCGGGGGCGCACTCGATGGTGATCTCAGCGTTGGGCAGAGTGACGAATTCCCGGCGTATCGCGAAGAAGAGGCGCTGGATGAGATGGGGCGGGAGCAGCGAAGGGGTTCCGCCGCCGAGGTAAATGGTTTCGGTGACTTCGGGAAGCACAGCACTCCAACGTTCGGCCTGGTTGCGGATTGAGGACAGGTCCTGTTCGAGCCGCGCGATACATTGCTCGAAATAAGCCGCCGGGAAAACTCCCGAAGCAAAGTTGCAGTATGTGCACTTGGACTTGCAGAACGGAATCGAGAGGTAAAGGCCGAGGGAATCCATCTCGTCTTCTATTTTCGCATCTGGCGGATAGAGATACACATCCGATGTAACGGGGGGCCGGACAAACGTCTGTGATGAAGCGAGCGGCGATCGGCGTTCGAATGCACTCCGGTTGGGGAGCGCTGGTGGCGGTCGGGCATGAAGCAGAGATGGTAAATGTGATTCAACGGCGGCGGGTCGTTGTTGTCCCGGCAGCCGCGCGCGGAGGAAAGCAGCCCTATCATTTTGCGAAAAGTCTCGAGCCCGAGGAGGCGGAAAATTTTCTCAGGGAGTGTTTTGAAGCTTCGCAATCTCTTGCGTTGACAGCTGTGCGTGAACTGAGAGACGAACTGAGCGGCCAATATCGTGTGGTGGGGGCTGCGGTCCTGCTAGCTTCGGGGCGCCCACTGCCGTCTCTCGCGAAGATTCTTGCGTCGCACTCGCTCATTCACACAGCAGAAGGCGTATTTTATCGCGAGGTCTTCTCGAAGGCCTGCGAGTGTTTGGAGCTTCCGGTCACTGGCTTTCGAGAACGTGACCTCGACGAACATGTTCAGGCGGCGTTTGGTAGAGCTGCAAATCGAGTGTCACAACAGGTTTCTGATGCTGGCCCTTCGCTCGGGCCGCCATGGACCCAGGATCAGAAACTGGCTGCACTTGCTGCATTAGTGGTTTTGGCCAGTGATCAAAAGCCGATTGCTGTCGGAACGGAGAGCCACCGATTGGCTCCCGTAGAATAGAAAAAGCGCTCATGGCGAGTTCGAACAAAGAGAAGGCCCGGCAGGACGAGAAGAAAAAGGCTGCTCCGCAGCAGGACGACGACGTTATCGGCAAGGCTTACGATGGCCGGCTGATGCGTCGGCTGATCACTTATATGTATCCGTATAAGTGGGCGGCGTTCATCTCGATTGGGGCGATTCTGATCAAGGCGACGTGCGACGTTCTTGGTCCGTACCTGACGGAAGTCGCCATCGACCGCTACATGACGGCGCATCCAACACCGCGGACCGCGTTTCTGGCGCGGTGGCTGAGCGCCGATCCGTTTCGGGGTATCGCGCAGATCGCGCTCATCTATCTTGGGTCGCTGTTGCTGAGCTTTGTGCTGGAGTTTATCCAGACCTACCTGATGCAGTGGACCGGGCAGAAGATCATGTTCGACTTGAGGCGGCAGATCTTCGGGCATTTGCAGCGAATGCATGTTGGATTTTATGACCGGAATCCGGTGGGGCGGCTGGTCACACGGCTGACGAGCGATGTGGATGCGCTGAACGAGATGTTCACGTCGGGCGTGTTCGCGATCTTTGAAGATATTTTTGTGCTGGCCGGGATCGTCTTCGTGATGCTGCGCATGAAGTGGTGGCTGGCGCTGCTGGCGTTTTCTGTACTGCCGCTGATTCTGCTGGCGACACGAATATTCCGGAAATATGTGCGCGATTCGTATCGGCGGATTCGCACGGCCATTGCGCGGATCAACAGCTATACGCAGGAGCACATTTCGGGGATGAGCCTGGTGCAGCTCTTCAACCGGCAGCAGCGGGCGTACGACGATTTCGAGGCGGTGAACAAGACGCACCTGGTGGCGTTCAAGGATTCGATCCTGGCGTATGCACTTTACTACCCCGTCGTTGAAATTCTGAGCTCGGTGGCGATTGCGCTGGTGATCTGGATTGGCGGCCGCGGGGTGATGCGCGGAGCGGTGTCGATTGGCGTTCTGGTGGCGTTTATTCAATATTCGCAACGGTTTTTTAGGCCGATTCAGGATTTGAGCGAGAAATACAACATTCTGCAGGCGGCGATGGCGGCGAGTGAGCGAGTCTTCAAGCTGATCGACACACAGCCGGAGATTGTCTCGCCGGCGCACCCCAAAGAGACAGACAACTCGGGCAGCATCGAATTTGTAAACGTGTGGTTTACATATCAGCGGCTGGATGAGGAGATGAAGGCGCATGTAGCGCGCGCGACTCCTGAACAGCTGGCAGCGATGACGGAGATCGAGTGGATTCTGCGCGGGGTGTCATTCCGGATTACGCCGGACCAGACCGCGGCGATCGTGGGACATACGGGTGCGGGTAAGTCGACGATCATCAGCCTGATGATGCGCTTTTACGATATTCAGCACGGGCAGGTGCTGGTGGATGGCGTGGATGTTCGCGAGCACGATCTACTTAAGCTGCGGCAGCACTTTGGGGTGGTGCTGCAGGATCCGGTGCTTTTCAGCGGGACGATCGAGAGCAATATCCGCATGGGCACCGAGCGGATCACGGACGAGCAGATGCGGCTAGCTGCAGAGCAGGTCAATATTCATGATTTCATCGCCTCATTGCCGGGCGGTTACTCCGAGCCGCTAAGGGAGCGGGGCAATTCCCTCTCCACCGGACAAAAACAGCTCGTCAACTTTGCGCGGGCGCTGGCGCATAATCCTCGGATTCTGATTCTCGATGAGGCGACTTCGTCGGTGGATACGGACACGGAGATGCGTGTGCGGCTGGCGCTGGAGCGAATGATTGAGGGCCGGACTTCGGTGGTGATCGCGCACCGGCTCTCTACCGTGCAGCAGGCGGACGTGATCCTGGTGATGCACAAGGGGCAGCTACGGGAGATGGGCAGCCATCAGGAGCTGCTTGCGCAACACGGGATCTATTGGAAACTGTATCAGTTGCAATATAAGGATCAGGAGCTAGGCGTGCCGACGGACGGGCTGACACCAACGCTCGCGCTTGGGACAAATTAGATAGCGCCTCCGCGTAGGTGGTTACATTACTTAGAGCGCGTTAGTGTATTTCTCCTGTTTTTTCTCGTTGTTCTTCAAACTGAAAATTCATCGAAAACAAATGTGGCCAGACGGCGCGCTCGACGCACGTGCAATGCCATGTGTCACTTTCGATCCCGCCACATAGCGCCCATCGATGATTCAGCTTTGCAGTGTAACCAGTGACACGGGATCGATGTCTCATCGCTGCATGCGGGTGGATTTGTTTGACAAGTCCGGATGCATGCAATTCAGCAATTGAGGAGTGCAGTAATGCGTAAACGGATGCAACGCGTATCCATGCTCTTAGCGTTGGCTACATTGGCGGTGCCTTTTGGCGCCAATGCACAAGGAAACGATGCATATAACGCTCACGCTGTCTTTGCCATGACGAACGCGGCAGACGGAAACGAAGTAATAGCTTACGCAAGGACGCAAGATGGTTCCCTGCTGGAGGTTCACAAATTTTCGACTGGAGGCCGGGGGAGCGGCGGCAACGATGATCCACTCGAAGCTCAGGGTTCATTAACGCTCAGCCAGGATCATACCTTGCTGTTTGCGGTCAATGCGGGCAGTGGCGACATCTCCGTATTTTCGGTGAACGGCTCGAGGCTATTACTGGTAGATAAAGAGCTGTCCGGAGGAAGCGAACCCAACGCAATTGCACAACATGGCGATCTTGTTTACGTAGTCAACACCGGGGGCAGCAGCAGCGTTGCCGGTTTCCGCCTGAGCGGAGGTCACCTCGTTTCGATCAAGAACTCACTCACATTCCTCAGCACCAATACTTCGGGTGCGGCGTCGATCGCATTCAGTCCCGATGGCCGGTTCCTGGCAGTAACGGAGCGGCTCACCAACAATATTGACGTCTTCAAAGTGCTGGCTGACGGCACGTTGTCGCCGATCGTGGTCAATCCGAGCGCCGGCCCCGGCGCTTTTGCGGTCTCCTTCGCGCCTGACGGGGTCGCAGTCGTCTCCGAAACAGGGCCGGCAAGCGTGACGAACGGATCGTCGATCTCGTCGTATGCTGTTCTTGCGAACGGTTCGCTCTCGGCAATCAGCAAGAGCATTCCGACGCAGGGTGCGGCCAATTGCTGGAATGCAGTGACGCCTGACGGCCGCTTCGTCTACGTCTCGAATGCTGGCTCCTCGACGATCTCAGGATTTGCGATCTCGGCGGAGGGAGCGTTGACTCCAATTGGGGGCACGGTGGTGGGCGAGAATCCTGAGGGAGCGACCAACCTCGACATCACTGTCAGCGGCGACGGCAAATTCCTCTATACCCTGAACTCCGGAAATGGGACGATCGGCGTCTTTGCGATCCAGAAGGACGGCAGTCTCGTCAACGTGGGCGCGGCAGGGGGCATTGATGCGAATTCCGGGTTCAACGGAATCGCGGCTAACTAGACAGGCCGGGGAACAGACCATCCAACCTGACAGCAGACACCTGCGGATTGACTTCGGGAAATTCGCAGGTGTCTTTTTTTACCAGATGGTTTACTGCATAATGCGGGCCTGCCCCTGCATAAATGGTGAGATTCGCAGCAAGAGCGCCAATTCCAGGTCCGGTCAAGGTGATATGTTGGTCGGCGTGGAGTCGAGCTGAAGTGTCCGGAATTGGTTTCGGGAGATGAGGTTTGCATGAGGTTGCTCAACTGCTGGGGTGTGATCTCTGTCTTCGCTTTTGGACTGGCTGCTCAAGCGCAGATGACGACTGCTCAGGTCGATAACGCGCGGACGGGAGCGTATCTGAATGAGACGACGCTGACGCTGCGAAATGTGAATCCGCAACAGTTTGGAAAGCTCTTCACGCTGAAGGTGGATGGCGATGTCTATGCACAGCCGTTGTTTCTGGCGGGCGTAGAGATTCCGGGAAAGGGCAGACACGATCTGCTCTTCGTCGCCACGGAGCATGACAGCGTGTACGCGTTCGATGCTTACGGAAAGCCAAGTACGCCGCTGTGGCAGGTGAGCTTCCTGAAGGGCGGCGCGACAACGATTCCCGAGGGGGATACGCAGTGCTTCTTCATCAGACCGGAGGTGGGGATTACATCGACTCCCGTGATCGATGCCAAAACGGGAACACTCTATGTGCTGGTGCGAACGAAAGTCGGCCATGTCGTCGAAGACAACGAGTTTCATCAGCGGCTTCACGCGCTGGCCGTGACGACCGGAGCAGAAAAGTTTGGAGGGCCGGTGGAGATCCAGGCCACGGTTCGCGGAGAGGGAGAGGGCAGTTCGACGGGCAATGTGGCATTTGACCCGCTGAAAGAAAATCCGCGAGCAGCGCTTCTGCTGGCGAATGGCACGGTGTATCTCTCGTGGGCTTCTTCCTGCGATGTCGGACCGTATCACGGCTGGGTAATTGCCTACGACGCTCAAACGCTGAAGCAAAAAGGCGCGTTCAACGTGTCTCCGAATGCGGATGACGGCGGAATATGGGCGAGCGATACGGGGATCGCGGCGGACAAGGACGGGAGCGTCTATGCCGCGACCGGCAATGGGCAATTCGATGCCGCCAAAGGCGGAAGAGATTACGGCGATTCACTGGTAAAGCTCAACGGACAGAATCTCAGACTGAGTGATTACTTCACACCTTTCAATCAGGATGAGCTGAACAAGAATGACAACGATCTCGGATCGGGCGGCCCGATGCTGCTGCCGGACCAATCAGGGCCGCACCCGCGCCTGCTGGTTGTGGGTGGTAAGGCTCCGACGATCTATGTGCTGGATCGTGATCACCTGGGGCACTATCGACCGCAGGACAACAGCCATGCAGTGCAGACGATCAAGACCAGCGGCGGAATATTCGGATCGATGGCGTACTGGAACCACAACGTGTATGTGCTGAGCGACAGCGATGCGGTGCGCGACTATGAGGTCAAAGATGGAAAGCTGATATTCAAAGCCGCAAGCAGCTTCCGGCTTCCAGACCACGCGGCGACACCTGCTGTCTCCGCGAGTGGTGACAAGGATGGGATCGTCTGGGTGCTGAGTTCCAAGGGATGGAATTCTCCGGACAGGACGGCGGTGCTGCATGCGGCGGACGCCTCGAACGTCGCGCATGAACTCTACAACAGCGAACAGAATGCCGGGCGCGACCGCGCGGGGACGGCGCTGCGATTCAACATTCCGACGATCGTAAACGGGCATGTGTATGTCGCGGCAAAGCGAGAGGTGGATGTTTACGGACTGCTTTCCGCAGGGCGATAACGGATGGCGTTGAGACTTCTGTGGGTGCCGTGCGCGCTAGCGATGATTGGCTGCGTGGGATGCTACAAGCCTTCCGCGGAACAAGGCGCTGCCCTGTTCCGGAAAGACTGCGCAGGTTGCCATGTTCAGCGGCCAGGGCAGACCAACTACGTTCCTTCGCTGGCCGGATATTTTGACCGAATACCCCGACCGACCGAAAGACAGACGCGGCGGAGGATTCTGAAGGGAGGACAATACATGCCTCCCTTCAGCAAGCGGCTGTCATCGCATGACATCGTGGATGTGATCGCGTATCTGGAGACTCAACCGTAAAGACCCGTGACATTTCTGCTTTCCTGGCGGGCATCGACAACGGCATCGCTTACCGCGTCACGGCGGTATCATAGAGTGTTATGCCGTTTCCTATTAAAACCTGTGTTATCTGCGGGGAGGAGTTTGAGTTGGGGCCCGGTAAGCCGGGGTTCGCCAACCGCTGCCCGGAGTGTAGTGCGTCTGACGAGAGCGATGCTGTTACGCAAGGGTCGAATGATGCCGCGACGAAGGAAATGAACGAGGAGCGCAGAAAGGCGATCCGCGACCTGCTCTACCGGAAAGACAGCTAGGTCTTCGAAAGACACCCGCAGACGGCATGAGCAGAAAGCCCAAAATCTTCATCTCCGCAGGCGAGGCGAGCGGCGAGCATTACGGGACGCTGCTCATTCCGGCGTTGCGGCGACTGGCTCCCGATGCGGAGTTTTTCGGGCTGGGCGGGCAGCGCATGGAGGCCTTGGGATTCCGGCGCGTGGTGCGGGCGGAGGACGTGGCAGTGATGGGGATCACGGAGGTGATCCTGCACATGCCGCGGATCTACAGGGAGTACCGGCGGCTGAAGGCAGCGGTCACGACGGAGAACAGGGCCGAGCGGCCGGACGTCGCTGTGCTGATCGATTTTCCGGACGTCAATCTGTCGCTGGCGAAGCATCTGAATCGGGCCGGTGTGCCGGTGGTTTATTTTGTCTCACCGCAGTTGTGGGCGTGGAAGAAGTACCGCATCCGCGAGGTGCAGCGGTATGTGGACCGGATGCTGGTGATCTTCCCTTTCGAGGAGACCTTCTATCGAGAGCGCCATGTGCAGGCGAGCTTCGTCGGGCATCCGCTGGCGGACCTGGCGCTGCCTGTGGTGTCGCGCGAGGAGTTCGCTCGCGAAAGCGGGACCGATCCGTCCAAACATTTGGACCCGAGCCGACAATGGATAGGACTGCTCCCCGGCAGCCGCTTGAAGGAAGTGCGCCTCAACCTGCCCGAGATGCTGCGGGCGGCGTCTCTGCTTCAGAGTCAAGACAACTACGAATTTGTGCTGCCACTGGCGGCGACGCTGACAGAAGAGCAGCGCGCGCAGGTGAAGGCGATGTTGTCCGAGGATCCTGTCTTGCCTGCGGGGCTGCGGGTGACGTTCACCAGCGATGCCCGGGCTACGCTGCTTCATGCGCGGGCGAGCGTGGTGGCGAGCGGCACGGCAACAGTGGAGGCAGCACTGATCGGGAATCCGTTTGTGGTGGTGTACCGGGTTTCGCCGGTGAGCTATGCGGTGGCAAAGCGGGTGGTGGATGTGCCGCATGTTGCGATGGTGAATCTGATCGCGGGTCGGCGGGCAGTTCCGGAGCTGGTCCAGGGTGACTTTACGGCGGAGAATGTCGTCCCACACCTGCGGCCGTTATTGGAGGAAGGTGAGGCGCGCGAGAGCATGATTGCGAGTTTGCGTGAAATATCGGGTATGCTCAAGGCCGAAGACAATGAGGGCGGCGAATCGGCGATAGACCGGACTGCCCGCATCACAATGGAAGTGCTTCAAGAGAACTACTCACGCGAGGAAAGCTAACTCGACTGTCATGACCCCATCCCGATTCGCACCCCGGCCTGCCCAGCTCCTGCGTATCGCATTCGTATTTGCCTCGGTTGTTTTTCTTGCCGGGCCAAGAGCCCGCGCAGCCGACAGAGTGCCGATTCAGATTACCGCCTACAACATCGACGCAGAACTGAAGCCGGATACCCACATGCTTACGTGTGTGACCCGGGTAACGTTTATGGCTCTCGACCCAGTGCAGACGGCGGTATTCGATCTGCATGGCGCCCTCAAGGTAGACAAAGTCACCGACTCGAAGAATGTGTCGCTCAGCGGCGAGCGCGGGGCTGAGGCTACGCTGCGTATTACTCCGCAGACTCCGCTGAGCAAGGGACAGACCTACACGTGGACCTTCTATTACTCGGGAGCTCTGGAGAGTGACGCCGGAGGGCCGGTTGAAGGGCTGAAGATGGCGTACGTGGGCGATCCCGCGTCGTACCTGCTGTATGGCGGGCGGTGGTTCCCGATGGTGGGATACCAAACGGACCGGTTCACGGCGGATATTCATGTGAAGGTGCCGACGGGTTATACGGTGATCGGCAGCGGCGCGCAAGGCGGCGCGAAGCCGGCTGCGGGCGGCGAGAACGAGTACGACTTCAGCTGGAAGAAGCCGGGATTTCCGGGAACGATCATTGCCGGGAAGTTCAATCCGGCGGTTTCTCCTGCGGCGAATATCCATGTGTACACGACGGACGCGCACAAGGCTGCGGCTCAGGACTACGCGCAGAGCGCACTGCGGATCTTTGCCTACTACACGTCGACATTCGGCCTGCCGGAGTCGAGCATGATGAACGTTGTCGAGCTGCCGGACGATACGGTGCCGACGTACTGGGCTCCGGAGATTGCTGCGGTGGCGGGAAGCCGCATCGGCGGGAAGACGGACTTCCGGGTGCTGTCGAATACGATGGCCCACCAGTGGTGGGGCAGCGAGGTGAGTCCGGCGTCGCTGAACGATGCCTGGATTACGAACGGGATGGCCCGGTACGGCGAGCTGATGTATCTGGAGGACGCCTCAGGCAGGTCGGCGCTGGACCTGGCCATCCTCGATGTCTCGGCTGGCGCGCTGGCTTACGACACGATTCCTCTTTCGAGCGCGGGCAGGTTAAGCCCGTTTTCTCCCGAGTTTCAATCAATGACGCTGGAGAAGGGCGCGCTCGTCTTCCACATGCTACGGTGGGAGGTGGGCGACGACAGCTTTATCAAGATACTCCGCGCGGCTCTTTCGCAATTTACAGATAAGGGAATCAAGACGAGCGACTTTGAGAAAGTCGCTGAGGCACAATCGCAACAACAGCTAACGCCTTTCTTTGCGCAGTGGCTGGATGGGACGGGCGCGCCGGCGTTCACGAACAAGTACGCGATTTACCGGCTGGGAAATAACAAGGGGTTCCGGACGATCGGGGAGATTCAGCAGGATCTGGACCTGTTCAATATGCCGGTCGATCTGCGCATTGAGACCGACGGCAAGACGGAGAACAAGCGGGTTTCGGTGGTGGGCACGGATTCGCAGTACGTGGTGGATACATTCGGGCGGCCGCGGCATGTGCTGATCGATCCGGATAACTGGGTGCTGAAGAACACGCCGGCGATGCAGGTGCGGGTGTCGATTCTGAAAGGACAGCAACTGGTGGCGCAGGGCGACATCAGCGGGGCGCTTGCGGAGTATCAAAAGGCACTGCAGGCAAATCCGCAGAGCTCGCTGGCGAGTTATCGTATCGCGGAGATTTTCTTCAACCAGCGGAATTACCAGTCGGCGGTGAATTCGTATCGCGACTGCCTGCGCGGGGATGACGATCCGAGGTGGACCGAGGTGTGGAGTCACGTGCAGATCGGGAAGATTTTTGACGTCACGGGGCAGCGGGATCGCGCGGTGACGGAGTACCGGCAGGCCATCCAGACGAACGACAACACGGGCGGTGCGCTGAACGAGGCGCGACATTACCTTCAGGTGCCATTTAAGCGTCCGGATACCGAGTAAGCGCCCGAAAGCGAAGTAAAATCCGGGTGTGACTCCTCAACTTCTCAAGAAGACATCAGCCGATTTTGCTCTCGAGTTTGTCGACTACATTAACTGCCACGATCTTTCCGGGCTTGGCAGAATGATGACCGAGGATTTTCTCTTTATCGACGGTCTGGGCCAGGAGGTCCGAGGACGACGCGAGGTTGAGAAGGGCTGGCGTGCCTATTTCAGCTGGTTTCCGGATTACTCAATCCAGGTGGATGAGGCCTTAAGCAACGGCGCATATGCCGGGCTCTTCGGTTATGCGCACGGGACGTACCGGCTCGACGGTAAGCTGGAGATTGAGAACCGCTGGAGGATTCCGGCGGCCTGGAAGGCGCGGGTGCGCGATGGCTGCATCTCCGAGTGGAGGGTGTATGCCGATAACGAGCCGGTGTGGAAGATTATGCGCGTGAAACGGTATTGAAGGTATTGAATCGTTTCGCTACTTAGTTCGCATGCAGTAGAATCGCCGCAGTCAAAATCATGAGCGCTCCGAGTACAGCAACTACCCATCTTCCCGCGACCAGTATTCGTACCAAGCCTGCGCGCATGCTTTCGTTGGATGTGCTGCGCGGGCTGGATATCGGGTTCATGATCCTGGTCAACAACAACGGCGACGGTTCGCGAGCCTATTGGGCTCTAAAACATGCGGACTGGAACGGGTTCACACCGACGGACCTGGTCTTTCCTACGTTTTTGTTTCTGGTGGGCATATCGACGGTGCTTTCGACCGAGGCGCGGCTGGCGCAGGGAGCGACAAAGCAGTCGATCTTTCTGCATACGGTACGGCGAGCGGTGATCATTTTCCTGCTGGGGCTACTGGTGAACAGCTTCCCGCACTTCAATCTGCACACGCTGAGAATTTACGGAGTGCTGCCGCGGATCGCGATCTGCTACTTCATCGTGGCAACGCTTTATTTGATCAGTCCGGGGTGGAAGAGCAAGCTGGTGCTGGCGGTGGCGGCGCTGGGGACGTACTGGGTTCTGATGCGCTATGTTCCGGTGCCAGGATACGGGATGCCGGGCCGCGATATTCCTTTCCTCGACCGCGACGCCAACCTGGTGGCGTGGCTCGACCGGCATATCTTTCCGGCGTCGCATTTGTACGAGCGGACACGCGATCCTGAGGGGCTGCTAAGCACGATTCCCGCGGTAGCAACGGCGCTGATGGGCATACTGACGGGCATCTGGCTGCGGACAGGACGGAGTGTTGTTGAGAAAGCCCGCGGGATTGCGATTGCGGGGATGACGTGCGTGCTGGCGGGCGGGATCTGGAATATCTGGTTCCCGTTGAACAAGAAGCTGTGGACGAGCTCGTTTGTGCTGTTTGCCGGCGGACTGAGTCTGCTGCTGCTGGCGCTTTCGATGTGGGTGGTGGATATCATGCGGGCATCCGAGACCTGCGAGGACAGAGCGAGGAAGTCGCGGACGTCTATGCCGCTCCTGGTCTTTGGAATGAACGCGATTGTCGCGTACGTATTCTCCGAGTTGCTCGCGGGCGGGATCGACAACATTCATATGAGCGCGGGTGGGAACTTGCAACAGTGGCTGTATCATTCGATTCTTGCGGTTGTGCCCGATCCGGCGTTTGCTTCGCTGCTGTACTCGCTTGGATTTGTCGCGGTCTGCTGGCTGCCGGCTTACGCGCTTTACCGGCGGCGGATTTTTATCAAGATCTGATGCATTCAAATACCTAAGCCCGAGGAGCAGGGTCGAGTGGACGAAGGTTCGGAAGCCAGGCCGTCGCGTTCGGGAGGCGCCTGGCAGAGTCTCTTCCAAAGCGTTCGGCCCCTGACACTGTCGGGAGTGATCCGCGATGCCGCTGCCGGAGTGCAGCTGGCGGCAGTAAATATTCCGCAATCGCTCGGCTACACGAAGATCGCCGGAACTCCGGTGGTAACGGGGCTGTACACGCTGCTCCTGCCGCTGGTGGCGTTTGCGACGTTCGGATCCTCGCGGTACCTGGTGGTGGCTGCGGATTCAGCGACAGCGGCCATTCTTGCTGGGAGTCTCTCCCAGATGGCGCCAACGGGAAGCGCGCAGTATGTTGCGCTGGCATCGACGGTGGCGCTGTTGACCGCGGCGTGGCTGCTGCTGGCCCGACTGCTGCGGCTGGGGTTTCTAGCGGATTTTCTATCGCAGACGGCGCTGGTGGGGTTTCTGACCGGCGTGGGATTTCAGGTCGGCTTCACGGTATTGGGGCAGATGCTGGGGGTTCCGGTACATTCGCGGCGGCCGGTTGTGCAGGTCGCTGAAGTCGTTCGCGGCCTGCCGCATGTGCATCTGCCGACACTGGCTCTTTCGCTTGCAGTGCTCGCGGTAATCCTCGGCCTGCGGCGTCTTTCGCCTAAGGCGCCGGGTGCGCTGATCGCCGTATCGGGAGCGATTGTGGCGAGCGCGTGGTGGCAATTTTCGGCTCATGGCATGGCGGTGATCGGGCCGGTTGCCGGCGGATTGCCGCACTTCAGCTTTCCGTGGCCAGGGTGGAAAGGGGTCGAGTCGGTCGCTGGGGTATCCGGCGCTTGCGCCGTGATGATCCTGACTCAGAGCGCGGCTACTGCCCGGATCTATGCTGAACGGCATGGGCAAGAGCTAGACGAGAATATGGACCTGGTCGGGTTGTCGGCGGCCAATGCGGCTGCGGCGCTGAGCGGAACGTTCGTGGTCAACGGGAGTCCGACGCAGACGGCGATGGTGGAGGGCGCGGGCGGCCAGGGCCAGATGGCGCAGGTTTCGACGGCGGCGGTGGTAGCACTGGTGCTGCTCTTCGCGACGAAGCCGCTCGAGTATCTTCCGCACTGCGTGCTGGGGGCGATTGTGTTTCTTATCGCCGTGCGGCTGATCGACCTGCGCAAGCTCTGGTCGATTCGGAAGGAGAGCCCACAGGAATTCGCCCTGGCTATTGCGACGGCTGCCTGTGTCGTTGTGGTGGGAGTGGAGCAAGGCATCGTACTGGCGATGGTGATTTCGCTGCTGAGGATTGTGCACCACAGCTACCATCCGGACACAGGCATCCTGATCTTTAATGACGCGAAGACGTGGGATATCATTCCGCCGGTTCCAGGTAAGGTTACGCAGCCGGGGCTAGTGATCTACCGATTCGGCGCGGCGCTCTTCTACGCCAATGCAGCCCGCTTTGCAAAAGAGGTGCGCGACCTGGCCACCCCGGATGTGCGGTGGATGGTGATCGACGCCGAGGCGATTACGCACGTAGACTACAGCGCTTCGCGGGTGTTCTGTGAAGTGCACCGCGAGTTGGCTTCGCACGGCATCGTAATGGCGTTCGCGCGTGTGCAGTCGGAGCTAAAAGCGGATATGGACCGGCACCATCTTACCGAGGCGATTGGGGAGGATCGGATCTTCCGGCGTCTGCACAATGCGCGGGCGCAGTTTGCGAAGGAGAGCCCGGCGCGATAGTCTGTCCTCTTGGGAATTTGCATGAAAACGCCGCTCCGTTTTGCCTCCGTTCTGCTGTTTCTGCTCGCCGTTGTTCAAGCCGGCGTCACGCAGCAGGCCACTCCTCCAGCTTCCACTCCTTCGACATCGAGCCCCGCGGCTTCGACTCCCGCCGCGAGCCAGGATCTGCCCGACTCGCCGGGCTCGCAGGCGCAGGTGAGCCCGCAGCCGACGGGCCCAACGGCGGTGTTCGACACGTCGATGGGCCGGATCACGTGCAAGCTGTTCGCAAAGGAAGCTCCGGAAACGGTGGCGAACTTTATCGGACTGGCCGAGGGGACGAAGGACTGGACCAATCCTGACACCAAGCAGAAGCTGCATGGGAAGCCGCTGTATAACGGGACGGCGTTCCATCGGGTGATTCCGGACTTCATGATCCAGGGCGGTGATCCGCTGGGAACGGGAATGGGCGATCCGGGATATTACTTCAAGGACGAGTTCGATCCCAACCTGAATTTTGACGTGCCGGGACGGCTGGCGATGGCGAACTCGGGTCCGAACACGAATGGATCGCAGTTCTTTATCACCGAAGTGCCTACGGAATATCTAAACCAGAAGCACACGATCTTCGGGCAGTGCGACGAATCGAGCGTGCTGGTGGCGAAGTCGATTGCGCGGGTGGAGCGCGATGGGCAGGACAAGCCGGTTGATCCGGTGGTTTTGAAGAAGGTCACCATCGTGCGCGAAGGTCAGCCTATGCCGCCGTCGCCGGCCTCGCAAGGCGCAACACCTTCTGCCGGCAGCGCGCCTTCATCTACAAACGGCGCTACGCCGTCGGCGAAACCTCAATAAGTTCAACACAACTGAAGGAGTTCATCATGTCGCGTAAACCCGGAACCTATGCCGTCTTCAAAACCAGCGAAGGGCAGATCGTCTGCCAGTTGTTTCCAGAGGAAGCGCCAAATACGGTTGCCAACTTTATAGAGCTCGCCGAGGGAACACGGGAGTGGACGCATCCGGTGACGAGCAAGAAGAGCAAGGAAAAGCTCTACGACGGAACGATCTTTCACCGCGTGATTCCCGACTTCATGATTCAAGGCGGAGATCCAGCGGGTAACGGGATGGGCGGACCAGGTTATAAGTTTGCGGACGAGACGAAGGGGTCGCCACACAAGTTCAGTGTGCCGGGCAAGCTGGCGATGGCCAATGCAGGGCCGAACACGAACGGCTCGCAGTTCTTTATCACGGTGGCTCCCACGGAGTGGCTGACAGGCAAGCACACCATCTTCGGCGAGGTGGCGGAAGGACAGGACGTGGTGGAGAAGATTTCGCGCGTGGCACGGAATTCACAGGACAAGCCAAGCAAGCCGGTCGTGATCGAGGCGCTGGTGATCGAGAGAGTGGCTTAAGGTCGGCCGCGACCGGAACCGCGAAGAACGAAACGCCTGTTAGAAGCTAGAGTCGGGGTTTGACAGCTTATTCAGCTTGTCTTCGGCGCTGGTTTTTCTGCCAAACGGATTGTCCAAGTCACTCGATTTACTGCGCTTCTCGGTTTTGAGACCGTTGTTCTTCGGGGTTTCTGCTTCCCTGTATTCCTTCAGGCGCCGCTCGATCCGCCGATACAGGTCTTGCTTTTGCCGGCCGCCACCCTGAGAAGCCCCGCCGCCGCTTACGTGAAAGGTCGGCTGGAGAAATTGATAGTTGGCCAAATCGGGAAATCCTTCAGAGACTGCCGGGGAAAAAACAAAAAGACTATCATTCCCCAAATCTGGCGGACTGATCACGGCCATGTTTTTGGTGCTATCGGGGAAGCCGGTGGGATACTGTCCACTTCCCGCTGCCGATCCTGAGACGGATCGAGCCGCTACTTCTTCGCTTAATCCGGCCTTCGCCTGTCCACTGGATAGCTTTGCTCCGGTCGCTGAGGAGCCCGATCTGTACCCGGTCAAACTCGATTCCCTTGCCGCAACCCCCTGGCCGGAGTGCAGTGACTGTCTCGCGCCGGATCGATTCGATGAAGCAGATGCGGCTCCGCGCAGGCCATTCAGCGAACCACCTCGGGAGGATCCGGATCGCGAGGCGCTGGTCGCCGATGGCGATTGATTCCCTCCACTGAGTGAACTGCCCAGGTGCTGGGCGCTTTGGTGAGCCGACGAGCCTCCGCCAGCCTGACTGGCGGCCAAGTCGCTAGCCGTGAGAGCGGATGGGGTGGCACTCACGCCAGCGTTTGCAACGGAGGAGTCCGTGCTGATAACCGGAAGACTAGCGGAAGAGGAATAATCAACCGCACCAAAGCCGCCTGAACCGCTCGAAGAAGACATGGAGCCGGCTCCGCTCGGAGGCAAAACGGAAGCGTTCTGGCCGCACGCAATTCCGGCGCAGCTGAAAATCAAGCTGAGTGCAAGCCGCCGGGCCAGCGTGAATTCTGTACCCATAACTGATTCTATCGCGGTCACAGGTCTAATTTCTCCGTAGTCCAAATCTCGGTAGTCGCGTGTAAATGAAAAGAACTATCGCAAAAATTATCTCGTTCCTGATCGAAACAAAGTAGGCAGACGTGGCAGTCTCAGTCTGCAACACGGTGAAGATTGCACCCAACATTATGATCGCCATGGGCAGCGGCGGCAGAAAACGCGAGAAAATCTCAATCGAGAATCGCATGATCGCCACAATGAGCAACGGGTAGGCAACAACTCCCAGAAGACCAAAATCGACGGCACCGTTCGTGAGAATGGAGTTAGCCGCATCCCCGTACGTCAGACCGAACAATTCGTCAGCGAATGACTCTTCGCCGAACGAAAGATCCTTGTTTGGATTGATAACTCTGGGAACGACAGACCCGACGTATTCCGCGAGATCTTTCCCGAGACCGGGCGTGCGCCGGGAGCTGCCTTCCAGAACATCGGCGAAGAAGCCTAATACGAACGTTCTCTTTTCGGCATTGCTTTGATTTGCTACAGTAGCGCGACTCAGCGCACTGCCATCCTTGACCCAGCTCATCGCCGTCTCTGCACGGTGAGCAAGAGATAAAGTACTGGGGTCATTAGGGTTTTCAAATCCCGCCAAGCGGATCAACATAAACACCGTTACCCCGACCGCGACGAAGCCAGCTAACATTAACAAAATAAAGGTTTTTTTGAAGAATGATCCTTTTAAGCGATACCCTGTAAGCCGTAAGGCTAACAGCGCTTCCATAGCTGTGTAGATTACGATGCGCCTACCGACAACCATCACGAAAAGGAGCATGGCAAGCATGCAAGCTCCGGCAAGCAGCTTAGCCGGTCCGCGGGGCGTAGCAACAAAGATCGCGAGCGTGAGCGCGGTAAGAGGAGGAAACAGCCAGGACAGCAGAGCTGCCGAGATGCTCAACTGCTCTCCGTAGGTACCCTGTGCACCCATGTAGCCCAGCGAACCTGTCACGAAGCCTATGCCGGTCGCCACGGTAGCGAAAACAAGGAGCACGTAGGTATGCTGGTCGAGCGGGATTCGAAATTCACGGCCAAAAAGTGGGCGTTCGTACAATTCGCCAAGAGAGCAGAGTGGCACGGCTGCAAGGAGTACTCCAGCCATGCCCCGAGCGAGAACGCCTTCATCGGAGCCAAGAAAGTCTGCTAACGACAGATTGCCCCGAGGCAGCGTGAGCCATGTATTCACGGCTCCCAGGCCATAACCCAGGAGAAGCGTAATCGCCAGGAGGTTGGAAAAACGGGTAGGCCCCTCACGCAGCAACCAATCCCACAGCATGTAAAGAGCGACAACAGAGGCGACAGAAGCTGCGATCACCATCGCCGGCTCCGTGCCGATGATCCAACTGACGAACGCCGCAACAGCGAGAATCGCCGGAATCTGAATAACATACAGCGTGCGAGGCGGCGCGAAGTCCTCGCCGAGCGGACGAGAATGGGGCAACGGTGAATCGAATTGCATTACCGTCGACGCTGTTCTGACTGCGTTCAATTGTGCGCCCTTTCTCCTGGAACGGCCCGGGACGCAAGTGGATCAAAGAACGGCATCCCGACCACTACTTATAAACCGCTCCGTAGATGACGGCCTGCTCGGCACCCTGGACAACGGCTGCAATTCCCTGATAGGCGAAGATTTTGCCGATACTGGATGGAATGTAAACGATGTCGCCATTGGCAACTTTGATGTCAGCCTGCTCGCCGTGGACGACGTGGCTCACATCGAGCTTGATCTCTTCCCTACCTTGCGGAACTTTCCGAATCAATATGACTTTGCTCTGAGCCGAGGTCCTGGTCCAGCCGCCGGCGAGAGTGAGCGCCTGCAGCAGCGAAAGATGCTCATTGTTGTCTATCAGGTAGCCACCCGCTTTGCCGACATCACCCATGATGTAGATGATTCCGGCCTTATCAATGACCACCGTGTCACCGGGGTAAATGACGGGATTTTCCTGTGCATCCAAAGCATTGTTGTTGGCAACCAGATGCACGTCGTGAGGATGCTGAGGATCATCCCGATGGATAATGGTTGCAACCCGGCCGGCTGTAGGAGCTACCCCACCAGCCAGAGCAATCATGTCGAGAAGTCTGCGGTTTCCGACGGTCGGATACACACCCGGAGCGTGCACCTGGCCGGTCACTGTAGCTCCCTGAGAAGCGTATTCGGAAATGGCTACGGTGACGTGAGGATCAATCAGAATGCCGTGAGACTTCAACTCGGCTTCGATCTTGCGCGCAGCCTGATTGGGGGTGAGGCCAGCGACCTGAACATTGCCCAACACTGCAATGTTGATTTCGCCCGTCTGGCTTACACGGGACGCGCCGGAAAGTTCGGGAGTATCGAATACCTCGACATCCAACTGATCGCCGGCACCGATGGCAATGGTTGGTGGACGGCTGGACTGCTGATCCGCCTGAGCAGCACCTGTCTGAGCGGAATCGGATTGTGATGGAGCAGGCGTAACAGGATCGCTCTGGCCCCATCCCGCGACGGCAATACCGAAGCAGAGAGCGAAAACCAAAAGTCCAGGAAGACCGTTTCGTCGAGGGTTATTTCTCGTCATCGGTGACTCCATACCCGGCTCCGTAATTGCTCTTGTAACCGTAATCGTAGCGCTTCGAATAGGTGTAGTAATTTTCCATTCGTAGATCCACGTCGTTGATCACTGTACCCAGCACGCGCCCGCTGGCGCGGCGCAACTGTTCGCGGACCCGGATCAGCGCCCGTTTCCGAGTCACACCAGAACGCACAAGGATGAAGGCAGCATCAACCTGCGGAGCCAGGCTCAACGTATCGGCAACAGCAAGGATCGGCGACGAGTCCAGAATGATGTGCTCGTATTCCGAGCGCCACTGCGTGAGCAGCTCTTCCATGGCGCGAGAGGCCAGCATCTCGCCGGGGTTAGGAGCAATCGGGCCACGCGACAGTACGGTGAGATTGGGAAGCTCAGGCAGCGGATGTTCGTATGCTTCTGCGCCTGACTCACGAGA
>Ga0206881_10005_pt1 | contig 96022 bp, 94 predicted proteins | sample Alteio_BWOrgCont_3_FD_152867 | JGI IMG/M metagenome (GOLD analysis project Ga0206881, IMG submission 152867) | Enriched cells from forest soil in Barre Woods Harvard Forest LTER site, Petersham, Massachusetts, United States -... | ecosystem: Environmental > Terrestrial > Soil > Temperate forest >...
ATGCTCATTCAGATGATCCAGCGCATCCCTGAGCGGCTGATCCATCCTCTCGATTCGTCCGATCAGCATCGCGCCCTCCACGCTGCCGATAATCAGGTTCGCCAGCTTGCACGCGTCCACATCCTCCCGGATCGTCCCCGACTGTTTTCCGTCTTCGACAATCTCGCCGAGCATTCTCTGCCAGCCGTGCAGCGCCTCGCGTACCCGCTCCCTCAACACCGGATTCCCATTCGCCGAATCCACCGCCGTATTCAGCAGCGGACACCCGCCCGGAAACCCCGCCCGCGTTACAAAGTTCACAATGTGCTGCTTCAGCCGATCCACATGGTTTGGAATCGAATCGAGATGCCGGAGCCGGTTCTCGCTGGTCGTAGCCCACGCGAAGTCGAATGCTTCCGCCGCCAGCTCTTCCTTGCTTCCGAAGTGCCGGTAAATCCCGCCCTTCTCGAGCCCGGTCGCGTCCATGATGTCCTGGATCGAGCAGCCCTCATACCCGCGCTGGTTGAACAGCGGAGCAGCCTCCGCAATAATCCGCCGCCTTGTCTGTTCGCCTTTACTCATCCGCCCAACTCTATCCACCAGGTCTTGGTCGCCCCACCTTACGTCTAAGACCGTTCGGTCTCAAATATACGATTGCACTGGTACGCAGCGCGATGCGTTTCCTGCTCCCTGTTCCCTGACCGCTGCCTTTTCTGGCCGACAATTTTCCTAAATCCGCTACACTGGACATAGAGAATAGAGAAGCCCGGCCGCCATCGCAGCCGGGCTTTCATTTTTGATCGAGACCTTTACCAGAATCGAGAAATTGAGCGCGTCCGCACGCGTCTAAGTCGTTTATTTTCGGATCTTTGTCTGTAAAGATCTTAGAATGATAACTTTAGCGTCTGCATGCACCATTAACTCCAATGGAATGAATCGGTAACAAAAGCCGGGGGAGAGAGAGGGGGGAAGGGGTCAGACGGTCCCCCTCAACAGATCGCAGGCCCGCTTCAGGTCCTCGTCGCGCTTGGCAAAGCAGAACCGCAACAGATTCTCACCGCGTCCGCCGGTAAAGAACGCCGTTCCCGCCACGGCCGCAACCCGCCGTTCGCGCAGTAGCGTCCGCGCCTTCTCCTTCGCCGTTGCGCCGGGAAGCGATGAGGCATCGGCCAGCACGTAGTACGCTCCCGCCGGAACTGACGGCGTCAGACCGGCATCGGTTAGCGCCGAACACATCATGTCGCGCTTGGCCTGATACTCAACCGCCATGTCGGTGTAGAACTCGACCGGGAGCTCCATCAGCCCCGCGGCCGCCCCGTACTGGAATGGCGACGGCGCACAGACGTAGGTCAGGTCATGGAAGTACCCGATCGGCCCCAGCCACCGCTTGTCGGCAGTAAGGTAGCCGATACGCCACCCGGTAATACTGAACGTCTTCGACAGCCCGGAGATGGAGATCGTCCGCTCCGCCATCCCCGGCAGGGTCGCCGGACTCACATGTTCCTTCCCATCAAAAACGAAATATTCGTAAATCTCGTCGGTGAAGATGAAGAGGTCGTGCGCTTCAGCAACCGCCGCGACCGCTTCCAGTTCCGCCCGCGAGAAGATCTTACCCGCGGGATTCGACGGCGTATTGATCACCAGCGCTCGCGTCTTGGGAGTAATCGCGGCCCGCAGCCGATCGAGATCAAGCGCCCAGTCGCCTTCTTGCAGGGCAACTGCAACCGGCTTGATCCGCAGCGCCAGCAGCGTATTCGCGTGATAGCCATAGAACGGCTCGAACAGGATGACCTCGTCGCCCGGATCGAGCAGCGCCAGCGCCGCGGCGTAGAATCCGCCCGTTGCGCCCGACGTCACCAGCACTTCCGAGTTGGGATCCACCGTAAGATGATTGTCCCGCTCTAGCTTGCGGGCAATCGCCTCTCTCAGCGGCGCCACACCATCCAGCCGGGTATAGATGTTGTACCCTTCGTGGATCGCCTCGATGGCCCGTTGCACCACAGGGGGTGGCACCTCGGTGTCGCATACCCCCTGCGCCAGGTTCACACCCCCCACCCGGTCGCACTCTACCGTCATCGACCGAATCTCCGACTGGATGACATGCGGAGATATCTCGCTCAGATGCAATTTTTCAATCGCGGTTCGCATTGAATTCATATCTAACACGCAGGCAGCTCTTTGGCCATTGTCTTCAACCGTCGTCGAATGCAACGAAGTGTTGATTGACACAGCGCAAGGCGCGAGGATAGAGACAAACGGAGTCAATTGATGACGAAACAGTTGCGCTGGTCTTGTGCATTCATCTATCTGGCGATTGTCGCCTGCGGCAGCGGAATTACCTTCGCCGGAATTAATTCCGGCATCAGCCCGGCCAGCAACAACCGTGAAACCCTCGTCTGGAGCGATGAATTCACCGGTTCCGCTCCTCAGAGCGCCCCTGATCCCGCAAACTGGTCCATCGACGTTGGCGGCGGCGGCTGGGGTAATAATGAGCTTGAAGTCTACTGCAGCTATGGCTCAAACGCCGCGCCGTGCGATCCTAAGACTCCCAACGTCTACGTCGGTGATGACGGCTACCTGCATATCGTCGCCCGTCAACCCCGCCCAGGAACTTACACTTCAGCCCGCATTAAGACCCAGGGTTTGCAGAGCTTCAACTATGGTCGGCTTGAGGCCCGCGTCAAAATGCCGGAGGGGAAGGGATTCTGGCCGGCTTTCTGGATGCTCGGCGACAACATCAAGAGCGTGGACTGGCCAGCCTGTGGCGAAATGGACATCATGGAAACCGTCGGCACAAACACGTCGACCAACTTCGGATCGATCCACGGCACCGGATTTACCGGTACCGCGATCGGCACCCGTTACAAATTAGCGAACAACGCTAAGTTCAGCGACAGTTTTCACACCTTTGGAATTCTGTGGTCGCCGAAGCAGATCAGGTACTACGTAGACGACCCAAAGAATGTGTATGCGACCTACACCCCGTCAGGCCTTCCTCGCGGCGCGGTATGGCCCTTCGACACAGGAAAGTTCTTCTTCATCCTGAATCTTGCCGTCGGCGGATATTGGCCGGGCTCTCCTGACGCAACCAGCATCTTCCCTCAGGAAATGCTGGTTGACTATGTCCGCGTGTACGCCGAGCCCGGCGACTCATCGGCGCGAACCACTGCAGCGGCAAGGAAGTGAAATTCTTGGAGCCGTTCATTCATAACTCAACGTGGTTGCAAGCTTGACCACGGATGATGGAGGAGATGATGAAGCAGTTAAGCCTATGCGAATTCGCTCTCCGCGATCGGAGCTCCGGCGATACGTTCGCGGATTGCAACGACTTCCTTCCATGCCGCGCGGGCAGCGCTCTTGCGATTGTTGACGTGGATTTCATTCCCGAAAAGGATAGTTCCCCGAACACGTCTGCGCGCCAGAACCGTCAGTAGATGAGGGAAGAAGGTTATGTCGCCGTAGTAGCATAGATCGGCTTCGACTCCATCGCTCACGGTATACGCAATGGCAGCGGGAGAAATTACCGCTCCTGTCGCGACGGCAGGCTCGAAGAACGCGCTGCGAAAAGGTAATACCGTACTACCGTCAGTGCTTGTGCCCTCAGGGAAAAGCATGACCCGAATACCACTTCGCAGTGCATCTGCAATTTCGCTTGCGGGATCATGAACGGCGTGCACGCGGCTGCGCTCCACGAAAATCGTCCCCCCACAGCGAGCCAGAATGCTGAACATCGGCCATTGCAGTACGTCCGACTTCGAGACGAAGACACATGGCATTACGGCTGCATAGAGCAGGATGTCAAGGTGACTAAGATGATTTGAGACCAGCAGACCATCTTGCGGAAGCGGCCCCGAAGCAGAAACATCCATCGACAATCGTCGCACGATGATTGCGCAAGCCCGATGCAACCACTCCGCTCGATCGCGCAGGGTGAGTGCTGTTCCGAGTTTCATTCGCAGGATTGCGAAGCGCGACCAGACTTCAATCAGGCTGATAGCCAGCAGACCGCCGCGTATCGTGGCCTTTGTGGCCTTTGAGAGTGAGGACAATATCATCTGGAACGAGCCTCGGAAGCGCCGACAACGCCCTGGCGCCGCCGATCCGGCTCATCTTCAGACTACAGCTCAGAGTGCGATTCCTTCGAATTCGAATCGAGCAGGAAGCGATTCCGAGCAGCCGCTGTAAGACGTGCAAGGTCCAGCAAAGTGAGAAAGTCAATGGTGCCGAACTCGCGATCCCAAGCGGGAGTTCCGCAGATCTTGGCTCCTACCGCGATATAGGTCTTGATCAGCTTCGGAATCGTCACCTCGGGCGTCGAACTCTCCGCAGCAGGAGGTAGCTCGTATCGGGCGAGAGGTGCAGTTTGGAATTCCGGACCGACAAGAAAGTCCGACAGCTGTGAATACATCTTCCAGCCGGCTTGTGGATCTTGTGATGTCAGCGATGAGCAGCCAATCAGATACCGTAGACCGTAAAACTTCGAGTACTGCGCAATCCCTCGCCATAGCAGCGTCAGTACTTCGCTGGAGCGATGCTCGCGATCGATGGATGCGCGGCCTAATTCAAGCACCTGGTCCCGGATTGGCTCATAGGGAAGAAAGTCAAATTCCTGCGCGCTGTAGTATCCGAGGTTCCGCGCAGCCGTAATGCCCGATTGCATGCGGTAGGTGCCCACAATCTCGCAGCGTGAGCGGTCCTCGACAATCAGATGATCGCAGAACAAATCAAACTGGTCTTGATCCATCCCCGTCGAATAGGAAGAGATAAGCCCCTCGCCTAGCTCGATATTGAACACCCTGAACCTCAGCCGGCAGGCAGCTTCACGCTCAGCTAGAGATTGCGCCAGTCGAATCTGATACTTTCCGACGTTGATCGAAATCCAGGGCTGAAGGGCAGGAAGTGGAACTATCGCCCGCTGCGCATGAGGGCGGCCCGCCGTGTCTATCTCAAACGACCCCGCCGCGGCAAGAGCTAACTTGCGCGGTTTCAAATGGTCATAAGGGGTGAACATGGCCCCATCATGAGCCGGATCGGTTGAAAAATTCTTAATAGTTCACGAAATCCTTGCGAATTCTCCGTGAATGGGCAACTCTAGAGACAATGGTGCCAGCCCGGTAACCACGCTGAAGGTACCTTTGTTTGATACGGCCTAGCTCGTTCCCGCCACGCGGCCGCTATGAATGAATTGATAAGATATTCACTGTTCCCCATTCCTGTTTCCATAACGAAAATAAATAGATAGAAGGGTAATAAGAAAAAATGAATCGCGAGCAAATCATTGCCGCCATCGAGGATGAGATCAATCGGCTCGAGCAGGTGCGTAAGCTATTGAAGAGTGCGACTGGTCATAACCTCGTTTCGGGTGGCGCAGCAGCCAAGGCTCCCCGCAAGCGCATACTTAGCCCAGAAGCGCGCCAGCGCATTGCGGCGGCGCAGAAACGCCGCTGGGCTAAGCAGAAAGCCGCGGCCAATGCCAAGAAATAAATGATCAGGGTTAAGCTGCTCCACGCGGACGCCCGCCCCCCTACGGTCGCCCATGCGGGCAGCGACCTTGGCTACGATCTGTATTCCATTGAGGACGTAGTTCTGCCACCAGGTGTCCCCGTCAAAGTGCGGACTGGAATTGCCGTGGAAGGTCCGCCGGGCTGGGGATTCGTTCTGGGTGACCGCTCGTCGATGGCTGCCCGCGGCGTTACCTATGCCGGAGGCCGCATCGATGCCGGCTATCGAGGCGAGATCCTCGTCTGCCTGATCAACCTTAACCAGCCTTCTTATTCGGTACGCCTCCTCACGGACGCGGAAGGGGCCATTGCGGACGTAACGCTGGAATCTACGGATGCCTGCATCCACATCCGAAAAGGGGACAAGATCGCCCAGATGTCTCCGTTCGAGGCCCGTACAGCGCTGCGCGTCACGGTCGTCGACGAATTGTCCTCGTCCGAGCGGGGCGGCAAAGGTTTCGGGTCTACAGGCCGGTAAAGTTCGCTGGGCCGGTAAGACTACTTGCGCAGGTAAGCGTCGGTTCCGTCGATCCAGTCGGCGCGCGGCGGCGTGAAGACGTCCAGGTCGATCGTGTCTTCCAGCGCATCGACGCGGTGGGACAGGTGGGGCGGAATCACCAGGACTTCGCCCGAGCGAACCACGATGACTCTCCCATCGCCGAGAGCGAACTGGAGTGCGCCTTCCAGCACGTAGGTGATCTGCTCGTTGGCATGACTGTGCTCGGGCACAACGCAGCCCTTGCGCAGGATCAGCCGCGCTAGCATGCCTTGCTCTCCATAGACAAACTGCCGGTCAAGTAACGGGTTCAGCTTCTCCACCGGAATCTTGGCGAAGCTCTGATATTTCAGCGCGTCGGACGCCATTGTTCACTCCTCTTCAAGTCCCATCAGGCATTCTAAAGCCGAACCCGGCGCGGGTACCCTCCGCCCTGATTTGAGACCCTGTTCCGCAAGTTCAAGACATTCCCGAGCTGCTGGACGGAGCACTGGAGAGCGCGGTTGCCCTGCGGATGCCAGGCGCCGTTGAGGTTGGGCCGGTTATCCTCGCCACACCTCACGCAGGATTATGCCAATATAACGTCAATTAGCGCCAAAACCATGTTTTCACAATGGCTCCGCGCAGCTCCTTTTCACGGATTTCTTGCGCAAGTTGGAGGCAGACTAGCGCTGGTTGTAACCGTTCGACGCGGGAGTGCTGAGATTGCACTGGTGCTTGGCTTCGTAGGGATCAAGCTCCGGCTCGGCCGCAGTTGTTCCAACCGTGTGGAAACAGTAGAGGCAGATCGAGTCGAAGGTTCCGTCCGCGTTGCAGCGGTGAGCGAATTCCTTCGCATCGCGGGGTACTTCTTTCTTAGCCATCGGTTTCGTTTATACGCTCATAAAACGAGCACCATCAATTTCTTTGCCTCAAACTTTGGAGGCATGGCAATTTGTCGCCAGGTGGCGTATAAGGGCCACCCAACCCATCAACGGGATAGGCTCGAACGTAAGGATGCGGGAACTGTGCCGCGTGTTGGACACCGAGCTTGAAGTGATGACCTACCTGACCTACGCGGCAACGCAAAGGCGGTCAAAGCGAGCCAAGTGCGGGGGATATCTGGAGATCGCCCAGTTAGCCCTTAACCGCAGGCAGAAGATCGTTCTGGAACATTGCTGATCGGCCGGCAAGGGTCTGAAGCGCCACTAATTTATTCCGGCCAGGCATCGCTAAAGGCAATCCCCCGCATCAGATGTTAAAGGTAAGTTGATTCCATAACAACTTCCTGTAAGTCGGCTTTGCCGCCCTCCACGGGCGGCCTTTTTATTTGTATGCAGAGGATGCCGCAAGACGGTGCTCGATGATCCACCAATCTTGCAAGGTAAGGTCAAGGACGGCGTAGGAAGCAAACTTGTCTGAGAATTTCCAGGACAAGCGTTAGTTGGCGCGCGAAGGGATCGCGCGGGTTGGGCAAATAAACGGGGCTGCCTTGGCGCAGCCCCGTGTGGATCACTACCTTAGATCACCGCGGAATACTAAGCAGCGTTGAGCAATCTGCCAAAGAAGGCGCGATAGCGCTGCATGGCAACGCGAAGGTCCTCGGTTGAGACGTTGTCCCCGCTGTCCCACTGCCTTTCGAGTGAAGCGCGTTCGTTGGCAAATCCTTCCGCGATACGCTGCATCACGGTCGCCACCAGCTGATCGGCCTGCTCGACAGAGTGGCGTGGCTCATCGACGAACCCCGCTTGCACGTCGCTCCAGCGCGACCGCAGATCGCCAACATCGGAATCGGAGAATAGCGTGGCAGGCGTATCAGGTGCGGCGTAATTAATCGCCGAAGCATCGACGGTTGTCCGCGATGTTTCCCAGTCCCGTGAGCCGCTTCGTTCGGGAATCGCATCGTTGCGCAGATCAGGGCTGACCGTGCCGAATTGGACAACCTTCGGTCGAAGGGGGTTCGCCGCCACATATTCTTCGCCGTACTCAGCGTTTCGGGCTTCCGTTTGCAGATCGGCGGTATCGGCAAAGTTGCCTCGCCTTCCGGCAAGATCCGCCGTGGTCAGCTGTTCCTGTCTATTGAGCTCAGTCATTACGCCACCTCTCGTTTGTGGGTTACTGGTGCTGCCGGCACGGGCTCCAGCAGGTCGTCGAACAGTGAACGGTAGTAGATCATCGCTTGGCGCAGGTCTTCGGTGCTTGCCTGTCCTTGCTTGTGCCGTAGAGCGATCTGGTGGGCAGCTCGATAGTTCGCCACCACATGAGGATGGCCGACGGAGATATCGGCAGCGCGCTGCTCGAAATCGCTCATCGGATATCCGCGTGCTTGCATCACTTTGTCGACGAGCAGATCCGCCTCGATCACTGCTCGCTGCGGGTCGTCGACGAACCGAGACTGCACCAGCCGCCAATCCGTAATGAAGCGTTCGCCCTCGTCGGATGCGAGGGTTCGGAGGGAGAACTGCTCGACGCGTTTCTCCCGCTCCAGCAACACTGAGTCGGCACGCGCCTGACCGACATCGTGCACAGCCCGGTCGTATTCCGGGCCAAAGCGATGCCGCAACTTTGCTGTTCGTTGCTTCCGTACGACCAGCCAGGCGATCATCAACACCGCGATAATCGCGATTACGACCACAATCGCTATTTCAGTTCTGGGATCCATCGCTACCCCTTTCCACTCGCAGCCTATCCACTTCTTAAAGGGATGCCAGGCGCGCGCAAGGGCGTTGCACAGTTTTTGTCTTTAGGGGCCGGCGTGCGCGGGTTGCCTAGAAAATCGAAGTAAGTCGCAGATTGAAGCTGCGTCCGGGGCCGATAGCGTTACCGGAGAAGAGTCCACCAAAGTCGATGACATTGAGGCGGTCGTTGAGGTTGTCTCCGTCGGCCTGGAAGCGCATGTTGAGCCGATCGCTTTTATACACGTCAAAGCCGACAGTCGCGTTGATGGAGAGGTTGGGATCGACACGGCCGCGGTCGAAGTTGATGTGGCTCACCACGGCGGGGCCGTATTCCGCGAGGGCCTGGTCGTAATCGCCGTCAAATTCAAAGGGCAGTCCCGAGCCGTACTGGAGGCCTCCGGCCATCCAGAAGCGCGCCAGGAACTGATAGAAAAATCGCGTGCGCAGGGTGTTGCGCTGATCCTGAGAGTCGGGAAAATGCCCGCTGAGCTCGGTTACGGCGTCACTGGCGTCGTCGCCTAGAAAGAGGCCTCCGGTGACCGGGAACCACACGTTGCCAACCATGTATGAGTAGCTGATGTAGCCGGAGAGCTTGCCCCAGTGTACGAGGTCGAGTTTGCTCTCGGCTCCAGAGATCACAGCCTTGTCGAAAGCGATCGGGTAGCTGACGCCCGTGTTGAGTAACTGATCGTCATCGGCATAGTTGCGCACGTCGCGGCGGTAGACATTGATGTCGAGGCGCAGATTGTCGGCGAAGGCCTTGGAGAAGCCTCCTTCGTAGTAGTTGCCGCGTGATGGCTGCACAGGCAGCTTGAGGAACTGATCGCTGAGTGCGGTAATGGCGTTGGAGCTGGAGATGAGGATGTTCTCAAAGGACGGCGTCTGGAAGATGCGATCGTAGGAGCCGTGCAAGACCATGTTTGCGGAAGGAAAGTAGTAACCAACGGAGAGGCGCGGGCTGAAGGCGTTCTGGTTGAGGAGTAGCTGGTAGTGATCCCAGCGCAGCCCGGCGCTGAAGGTCCATTTGTTCAGGCGAATGAGGTCTTCGACGAAGGCGGATTGCTCGAGGTCGGGGCGGCTATCGGCGAACGAGCCGGTGGGAGGCGTGTCGGGATCGAAGTTGTCAGGATCGGTGATCTGGTAGTTAAAGTCCTCGTTGAGGAAGGTGTTGTCCGATTCGACTCCGGCTTTCCACTCCTGGTGGTTGTGGTGGATAGACACTGTGCCCTTGAAGTATCCCTCGTTAAAGTAGTTGTGCTGAAAGGCGATGATCGGAGTCGAGTCTTCATTGGAGTAGAGATTATTGGCGTTGTTCCGGACCATGCCGGTGAAATTGGCGATGACGTCTGGCGAGAAAATGTGCTGGTAGCCGATGCTGCCCAGGGTTTCGAAGTTGTCACCGTACTGGCGCTGGCCGGCCTCCTGCTGCACAAGCTCGTTGGGAATTTGAAAGCGGGAAAACTCATGGCGGACGCTCATCCATAAGCGGTCGCTCTCGGTGAAGTCGCGTTCGTACCTGGTGGAGAAATCGCCGGTAGTGCCGTTGTTGGTGAAGTTTTCCGGAACGACCGGATTGAGGTAGTGGCTGGTCATGGCACCGGCCGCACTCGCACCGACCAGGTTTTTGCCCCATTTCTCCTGGACTTGGCCATAGCCATTGGCGGTGTCATAGTATCCGCCTGAAAGCACGACCTTGCCGTGCAGGCCAGGATCGGTCTCCCGGCTGGTGCTGACCTCTACGACGCCTCCCATCTTACGGCCGTATTCGGCCGGGAAACCGGCGGTGTAGAGGCTCATCGAGTCGATGTCGTCGGCCTCGATCTCGGGACCGAAGCTGGGCGAACGGTTGTCGGTGAGAGGGATGCCATCGACGACAAACTGGGTCTGGTATTCGGAGCCGCGCGGATGCAGGACGGCGTTGCCCTCGTAGAGCCATCCTGGCTGGGTGTTGACCAGGTCTTGCACGGAGCGGCCGGGCAGCGGGCCGACGCGTTCCTCGATCTGCTTTGTGCCGATCTGCATGATTGAGGATGGCTGGTCGGGATCGATGAGTGTGTCGGCATCACTGACCTTTACGACAGTCGTAACGGCCGCCACTTCAAGCTTGATATTGGCCTCGACCGGGATTGCTGAGTCGATATCGATGACCTTCTCGACGGGCGCGAAGCCCCTGGATGAGATTTTCATCAGGTAGACGCCGTAGGGGAGGCGGATAAGGTCCGCGGAGCCCACGTCGGTGGTATTGAAAGTGTTGCTGTACTGGTTGCCCTGACTGACCAGCTTCACCGAGGTCTTCAGACCCAGGCCGGAAGGATCGGTGACCTTCAGGCGGAGTTCGCCGCTATACACCTGGGCCCTGAGAGGCAGTGCGCAAAATAAGAACAAAAAGGCCGTACATCTCTTCGCGAGAGATAGCTGCATGCCTTCATATTCCACGCGGCCAGATTTTGTTCAGCCTTTTTCAGAGAACAGAGTGACTCAAAAGTGTCAGATGGGTAAAAGAAAGGCTGAACAAACAGATCACCGGAGGAATTTAGTATGAAGAGTGATGACGGCTCACAATCACGACTCGACAATAAGCATCGCCTTGCCGTCGATGAGCGGCACCGCGCCTGCCACGCAGCCGTCGGAGATCGAGGTCGAAGTTATTTCTCTTTTCGACCAGCTGCAGGAGAGGTTGCTGGGCTATGTGCTTGCCTTCGGACTCTCCGCTCACGATGCGGAAGATGTAGTACAGGAGACTTTTCTCTCGCTCTTCAGGCATCTTCACCTTGGTCGTTCGCGGCGAAATCTTCGCGGCTGGATTTTTCGTGTCGGCCACAATCTAGCGCTGAAGCGGCGAGCCGCAAACCAGGCAGCGAACGGCAGCGTGGCGTATGAAAGCATCGCGGCTTTGCATTCCGATCCGGGGCCCAGCGTCGAAGAGCAAGTAGCCTTCAGCCAGAGACAGAGGAGACTGCTTTCCGTGCTGGAGGTGCTGCCAGAGCAGGATCAGCGCTGCCTGATTCTGCGCGCAGAGGGTTTGAAGTACCGCGAGATCGCGGAGATTCTCGGCATCTCGCTAGGCAGTGTCTCGATGTCGCTTGCCCGTTCGCTGGGGCGGATGGCACGAGCAGAGGAGAGGTAGAAGGCGATGCGCGACAACGATGCTCATCTGTCTGATCAGGAACTCCTTCTCTATGCTGACGGTGAGGTCTCGCAGAACAAGGCAAGCCGCATGCGCGAGCATCTCGCCGCCTGCTGGACCTGCCGCTCCCGTTCACTGGAGCTTGAGGGCGCGATTGCCAGCTTCGTTCAGCTTCATCGGAGCCGACTCGACGCCCTGTCGCCACGCCCCGATGGGCTTCGGTCATCTCTGAAAGCTCAACTGGCTGCGGCGCGGAAAGCGCCGCGGTTTCGTCTGCTGCCGGGAACCTTGTGGCAGCAGGCTGCCTGCGCCGGAATCGCTTTGGCGCTCCTCGCGGCCGGAGTCTGGAGGATATATCGCGATTCTTTTCGCCCCGAGCACAACGTCAATGTCGCGCTGGCAACCGCCCTTCCCAATCGATCACTCACGCCGGGCTATGCGCGGCCGGTGAAGCTGAGCGAACTGTGCAGCAGGCGCCAATCGAACGCGCCGCCGGATGAAGACATTTTGATCGAGCAAAGAGTATTCCATGAATACGGCCTTCCATTATCAACCACGTCATATGAGCTCGATTACCTGATCACTCCCGACCTTGGCGGTGCAGATGATGTGCGCAATCTCTGGCCCGAGCCGTACGGATCGACCGACTGGAACGCGCATGTGAAGGATGAGCTGGAGAGCCGTCTTCATACGATGGTCTGCGACGGCCAGATCGACCTGGCGACGGCGCAGAGAGACATCGCAACCGACTGGATTGCGGCATACAAGCGATACTTCCACACCGAAACGCCGCTGCCTGATGCGTCCGATGCGACTTGGTCGAAAGTAGAGCACGGAAAGTGGAGCATTGCTTTGGCTGGGCGGTTCTCCCTCTGGACCGTTGCCCCGTTTCGATAGTGCTTCGAAGCTTCGCCAGAGCCGATCCCACAGGACGGATTCAGCGGGATTTGCTTCTTGCTCCAGCGAAACTTAGGGTAGCGAGAACCGATCGCCGCCACTGACCTTATCCCGATGACAAATAGACGCCTAGCGCAACTTCAGTTGCCTGGGTAGCAGAATCACGTAGGGAACTTCGCTGGAAGAGAATTGCGCGCGCTCTGAATCCTTGTCGAAGGGGGGAGCGTGGTCCCCCACGATGACAAAGACGGTGGGGCGAGCCAGTTGTCCGAGGGCAATGTCTTGGACCGATTGGTTAGCCGTTGCGATGAGGTGGGTCCAGGAACAGATTGCTATGTCATTGCGCGTACCTGCGCTTACTCCGCAGTAGGGTGCCGATGCCCGTTCGACCGACTGCCAGATGGGCAGATGCGAGCTCAGCGTTACCCAATGGATGAAGAGCGGCGTGTCACTTGGTTGGCGCAGCCGGCCGGCAATCCACGCTGCGACCGCTGCATCGCAGCTTCCCGGAAAAGGCCCCGCGCAATCAGGCAGACCGGCCGCTTCCAGCTGGTCGCGGAACCATGTGTCGTCGAAGCCCATCTTCGGATACCACTCCTTGCGGTCGTACATCTCGCCGTCAAAACCGTGCACCGCCAGCGTGTGGTATCCCATACGGCGGAGCCGCATAGGAATGCAGCGCTCAAGTTGCGCAGTAGTGCCCCGCGTGGAGTAGGTGCCGAGATGACTCTGGCATAACTCGCGCCCTTCACCGGAAGTCGTCGCTCCCTCGAACGGCATCGTTCCCCACAGGACGTTGTATCTGGCGGTCAGGCGGGGGTCGGAGTAGGGCTCGACGATTGCATGCCGAAGTACAGGATCATGTGCCAATCCCCAGGATTCGACGAGCACAAGGACGAGGTTGGGCTGCAGCTCTTGCGCCTTGTAATCCTGCAGACGGTTCAGCGCAAGCGCTGTAGCCGAGGGCATCGGCCGCTGCCCGCCCAGCCGCAGGCCACGCTCGTATCGCTCATAAATGACCTGACTGTAAAGCAGTCCAGGCGTGGGTGTCCGCGTCAGTCGCGTGGGCGCCGTGTCGTTATGTACGAGCAGGATTTGCCGCTCGCTGCGAAGGTCGACGAGGGAGAGCGCCACAATCAGAAACACCATGGTTACAATTGCTATCCGCCGCTCACGCCCCGGCGCACGGAGCGAGGTGAAGACCGTCGTTGCCAGGCAGATGAGCACCGTAAAGATAAATGCCGCGGCGATGAGGCCGATTCGCGTGGACGACAGCAACCCACCGTAGCGGAGTACCTGAAGGAATTCGCTGGGCGAGAAGAGATACGTGACGCAGGCAGCGTGCATGAAGTCGAGTAGGATCGCCGCGAAGAGCAGGCAAAAAGTAAGGACGCGCGGAACGAAGAGCGACAGAATGCCGATCAGCAGGTAATCGAGATTGATATAGCCGCGCAGCAGCAGGCTGAGCGGGCGCGCGGCGAGCAGCAGTGGAAGATTTGGCAGAACCAGAAAGGCGGCGAGAAACGTATACCAGCGAAACCCGCCTAGAATGCGCTTGCGAGCGGTTGAGGCCTCAAGATTCGCTGGCGTGCTCAAGCCGGGTTATGCTCTGGCCGTCTTGCGGCCTGTAAAGAGCCAGAGGAGCGAAAGAAGAGTGATCAGGGCGATGATTCCCTGCGATATGACGCAGTAGAGGCACCAGACTTCAAGTTTGTGCGCTTCGATGTTGGTGAGATAAAGCGAGAAGGCCAGGCCGGCCAATACGGCGATGAGCGTGGGGCCGCGCCTCGACATCAGGGCAAGCACGCCGATCACCAGGTATCCGGCGATTCCGAGCGCGGCGACCGGTATGTGACGGATTTCGGCATAACGGCTATGGTTGACGATGCCGCAGTCCCAGTGGGCATTGATATCGCAGGGCTGAACGTCATTGGAGTAGTGCACGCGAAGCGCCAGCGTGGCAACCACCATGCCCGCAAGGGCGCAGAAGGCAATCAGAAATCGCATGAAGGTGATCTTTATCCCTTTCGCTTGGACAGGCTTTTCCGGCTCACGGCGACGGCCGGGCTACGTCGATTCTATTGGGTCAATTCTATTGGATGGCCAACGGTACTATAGACGGATCGATTCGCAGATCGCCCTTCCAAAGCGATAAAATTGGATTATTCACTATGCTACGTAACGCTCTGCTTTCTCTCAGTGGTCTTGTTTTTGCGCTGGGCGGCCAGGTGAGCCTGGCCCAGCATGATATGTCGTATCTGAAGCCGCCTCCCGGTGCTCGCGTGGCGCTGATCGAGTTCGCCGACCTGGAGTGTCCGATGTGCGCGCGGCAGAACCCGACCATCAAAGACGCCGCGGCCAAGTACCATGTTCCGTGGCTAAGGCACGATTTCCCGCTGCAGATGCACGTCTGGAGCTTCCAGGCGGCCGTGAATGGGCGCTGGTTTGACACGTTGCCGAAGAAGCTGGGCAATGAATACCGCGACGCTGTCTTTACGAACCAGGCGAGCGTCGAGACCAAGGACGATCTGCGCGCATTCACCGAAAAGTTTGCTCAGCAGCATGGCGTGCAATTGCCATTTGTCATGGATCCGCAGGGCAAGCTGACCGATGAAGTGAAGGCCGACTACGCGCTCGGGGAGCGCCTGGGCGTGCATCAGACACCGACTGTGTGGATCGTGACAGACAGGACTGGCGGGGCTGCTCCTTATGTCGAGGTGACCGACTACAACAAGCTGTACACCATGCTCGATGAGGCTACGGCGGAAACAGGGCACGGGAAGAAGTAAGGCTAGCCGCCGGACTTGCGGCTCCGGGCCGCGATGACGAGGGCAACTCCGAAGCACATTCCTGAAGCAATCAGCTGTACTGCATCGACGGCGCGAATGTGCTCCAGCCGGTGCGAGGCAACCGTAGTCGAAATTCCAACCAGGCCAATAAGAAACGCGATAAAAGCCGTACCCATCCTCATGACAAGCCTCTTTGCCTGTTTCTGTCCGCGGGAGCGAGCGGGAGGTTGAGTCTATAACGGTAACCGGGCTGGACGAAAGCGATTTACCGGTCGAATATTGCATTGCGTCAACACGCATCGGATAGACTTGGTGGTTTCCAGAGGAGCTACGTATGCAGATCGAGGCGATTCAGGACGCTCTCCGCGAGCAGGGGTTGGATGCTTGGCTTTTCTACGACCATCATCATCGTGACCCCATCGCTTATAGCATTCTCGGGCTGCCGGCGACCGCTCACGTAACGCGGCGCTGGTACTACGCTGTCCCGGCCGCAGGTGAGCCGCGCAAGCTGGTACACCGCATCGAATCGGGCCGGCTGGACTCGCTTCCCGGTTCGAAAGGCGTCTACTCGTCATGGCAGGAGTTGGAAATAGGGCTCGATGCGATGCTGGCTCCCTACCAGAAGATCGCCATGCAATATTCGCCTCGCAACGCGATCATGTATGTCTCGATGCTCGACGCCGGTACGATGGAGGTCCTGCATGAGATGGGCAAGACCATCGTCAGCTCGGCCGATCTGGTAAGCCGCTTCGAAGCTGTGCTCACTGAAGCGCAGATCGCCAGCCACTACGAAGCACAGAAGGCGATCGACGAGATTCTGGCAGAGGGTTTTCGCGAGATCGGGCGAAGGGTTCGTCCAGCCAGCGGCTCACCCGGCAAGGTCACCGAATACGATATCGTGCAGTGGCTGCAGGAGGCCTTGCGCCGGGCCGGCCTGGTCTGGGAGAACGGGCCGAATGTCTCGGTAAACGCGAACAGCGCGGACTCGCACTACGAGCCGACGGAGGCCGCCGCCAAGAGAATTCACGATGGCGATTTCGTGCTCATCGACATCTGGGGACGCAAGGACCGGCCCGGCACCTGCTATTACGACATCACCTGGACGGGCGTCGTGGGACGCGAGCCTTCGGAGAAAGAGAAGGAAGTGTTTGAGGTCGTGAGGAACGCGCGCGACGCCGCGGTGAAGGCCGTCAAAGATGCCTTTTATCGCAAAGAGCCGATCGCGGGCTGGCAGGCCGACGATGCGGCGCGAGCGGTGATCAACGACGCGGGGTATGGCAAATACTTTACCCACCGCACCGGACACAACATCAGCAATACCTTGCATGGCAACGGCGCGAACCTCGACAACCTGGAGACGCACGACGAGCGGCTAATTCTGCCCAACACCTGCTTCTCGGTCGAGCCCGGCGTTTATCTCAAGCAGTTCGGGATCCGCAGCGAGCTGAACATGATCACAACTCCCGAGCGTGCGGCGGCGACGGGACGCGTCCAGCAGGAGCTGGTCAGGATTTAGCGATCAGGCCTTCGCGCTATGACCTGCGCACTGCATGACGCCAAGGAATTTACTCCACGGACCAACGGCCTCACGATACTGGTACGCCATAATTCTTGAGATCTGGTGCAGGTGCGTCAGATCGTGAGCAGCCCAGGCGGCCACCAGGTTTGACAGGGTCACAGCCCCGAGCGCAGGATGCATGCCGCGTCGCTCAAAGTCCACCGACTCCAGTTTCAATGTGCTTAGTATGCCGAGATTTTCCAACCGCAATCGGGCAAACTCATCGAGCAACTGTTCGAGCGACTTGCCCTGAGTCTCGCGGACGTGACCTCCGCGGTCAAAGGGTCGGAATGGTTGCGACTCGTCGTTCTGGAGTATCCACTCGATGCGCGGAATCCAGTTCGTGTGTTCGCAGTCGATCAGATGTCCGATGACGTCGAATACGCTCCACGTATTTTCACCTTCGTTTCGGGATGTCCAGACGTCCGGCAGATCGCGCAAAAGGGCATTGAGAGCGGCTGGAGTATGGCTGAGAAGTGGCATAGTCTGCTCAAGATTCTGTTCCATCACGAAAGCCTCCGCGTTTATCCCTATCGTCCCACAACCTGCACTCCATCCCCCCTGATTTCCAGCTCTAAGCTGCTATAGTCAAAAGAGAAATGGCTTCCAAGGTTCAAGTGTCCGCGAAGACGCAGACAACATCGCAGGGCTTTCTCTATTCGGCGTTAATCCTCGGCTGGCTGGTTCCGGGCGCGGGTCATGTGTTGACCGGGCGCTGGGTGCGCGGCCTCCTGCTTTTCGTCTCGATTGCTTCGATGTTCTGGCTGGGTATCGCGATGCAGGGCAAGCTGTACGCACCAAACACGGGGGACGTGCTCGACATGCTCGGGTTTGCCGGCGATCTGGGCAACGGCCTCTTCTATGCGCTCGGGCGAATCCTTGACCTTGGCCACGGCGCGGTTGAGATCGCAACCGCCGACTACGGAACGAAGTTCATCGTGGTGGCGGGCCTGCTGAATTTCATTGCCGCCGTTGACGCGCACAACCTGCGCATTGGCAGGAAAGCTTAATGTTTGCACCATCTCACTTCTCCGCCGTCCTGCTGTTCGCCACGTTTGCTTCTGTTGTCTTCGGAATCACGCAGCGTTCCACCCCCAAAGCCATGATTCGGTACGGACTCTACTGCTGGTCGATGTTTGTTGGGGTGGTGATAGTGGCGAGCTGGGTGATGTGGCTGATCCGCCGATAGCCGAGACTCTTATCCGTGCCCGTTAGACCGGGCCTTCTCCCATAACATCGCATCGAAGGTATGAGTCACCTCAAAGCCGGCGTGTCGGTAGAGCGCAACCGCGCCTTCGTTTGATTCGGTCACGGTAAGGGTGATCGCTCGAAAGCCCCGCGCCTTCAGATGCGCGGCGCAGCCGTCGATCAGGATGCGGCCCAGGTGTTGACCGCGGTTATCCTTCGCCACGCAGAGCTGGGTGATGTGGGCTACGTCCTCGCGTACGCGCGAACAGAGCAGCATGGCCACCATCTCGTGGCTGCCCGAGCGCACCAGCACGCGGGAGGCCTGTGTATCGAACAACCCGCAGCCGGGGAAGCGGACGATGTTGTGCAGAAAGCGCAGCGAACCGGCGACGGTACGGTACTGGTCGTTGATGTGGCTATCCAGATGGCCTTGATAGGCGGCGGAGATCAGATGTGCCGCCGCATTAAAGTCGTCTTCATGCCACTGACGCATATGAACGCCGGCAGGCAATGCCGGAGCCGGCGCCGCAGTCAACGGCTCAACGATGTTGAGCCGCATGAAGAGGCGGCGGTAAATCTCGAAACCCGCAGCCCGGAAAACACTCGAATGCACGCCATGCGAATGCAATAGAAGCTGCGACTCGATGCGATCCACTCCTGGCGAGTGTTTGAGCAACTCGATCAGGCTCTCCAGCAGCCGCAGCTCAATGTCGGTGGCGGTTGCGTCCGAGCTCTGTGGGGCGACGGCAAAGACATCGCCGATCACCGCCTTATGCTCCTCGTAGACGCAGAAGAGGTATCCGGCGACACGACCGTTCTCGATCGCCACGTAGCCGGGCAGTACCCGCGAGTCAAGATATTGCAGCAACAGATCGGCGGAGGCGCGGTAGTCCCACTCCAGGCGCTCGCTCCATAGGCGCGACTCGGCCTCCAGCAGGGGGCGCAGGCTGGCTCCCGAGAAGTGCCGTAGATCGAGAATTTCGAGTTGGAGCGCGGGTGTCATGCTCGTTCCCGGAAGGGTAAAATACACGCCTGCAACACAGCTGCCGCGTGACAACTGGACTACTCGGCGGACGTGGCTCTTGCCGTTTCCTATTAAGTTTTGTTTTTCAGACTACTGGCGCGCAGCGACCGAGTACACGACCAGGTTTTGAGCAGGATACGTGAAAAGGGGCTCATATGTCCTACCTGTAAGTAATGGACGTAACTGATCTATATAGGACTCACGTACCACCAGGATGTGCTGCTGCGGCGGAACCCCGTTCAACTCGTAGTTGACCACCTTCTGATCGCGGTAGAAGGACAGCCCGTATTCGAGGTCGCGACGCACCCGGAACACCGCGACCGTGCCCTCAGGCGGGGTGATTTGCGCGAGGATCTTCGCGAGGGGGCGGGCCGAGTAGGTCAGGTCGATGAGGGTGATGTTGCGCTTGGTGTTGGCCAGGGCGTGAATCCCGAAGAAGGGCCCGATGCCGAAAAGGAACAGCAGCATGATGACCATGGGGGTCATGGTCGCGATACGCAGTCGCTTCAGGCCGAAGCGGTAGACGGTGATCAGGATGAAGACCGCCGCGGCAAATCCCGTCATGCCCCCGGCGATGATGGCGTTTACTGGTGGCAGAGCCTCGGGACGTTGCAAGTGCAGCGGCAGCAGCACGACGAAGGCGGTGAGCACCCCGGTCAGCAGAGCATGAGTGATGAGCAGCCAGGGCTTCAATCCGCGCTCTCGCATCCGGTTAAGGTAATCACCGGTGAGGATGGTGAGCGGAGGAATAGAGGGGAGGATGTAACCGGGAAGCTTCGAATCGGAGAAGGAGAAGAAGACGATCGGGACAAGCGCCCACAGGACGAGAAACTCTGGAAAGGCATCGCCCGCCCGGAAGTTCCCCATGTAGTGGTATTTAGCTCGCCGCGCCCGCCATTCCGCAACCGACTGGCGCACGGCGTCGCTGAAGGCGGCGATCGCCAACACCGCCCAGGGCGTAAGCGCCAGAAGAACAATCGGGAGGTAGAACCAGAATGCCTGTTCGTGCTGGAAGCGGTTGGTGGCGAAGCGCTCAAGATTGTGCTGGAGGAAGAAGACGCGGAGGAAGTTCGGGTTCCTTTTCTGTACCGCGATGAACCAGGGCAGCACCATCGCCAGATAGAGCATAACGCCGGGCCACCAGATGCTGCGGCGGAGAACGGACCACTCCCGGCGCAGTGCGGCAAAGGCCACGATGATCACAATGGCCAGAAATGGCGCAACCGGCCCCTTGGCCAGCGTGGCCGCTCCGACGAAGAAATAGAGATCAAAGAGCCAGAACTTGCTGTCCGTCTCGTACCAGGCATACCAGCCGAGCATGCCGATGCAGAATGGCGCGGCGAGTTGCATGTCGGTCGAGGCTCCGCGCGCAAAGGCGATGATGCCGGCGCAGGAGGCCGTGATGAGGGCGGCGTCAAGCTGGCCTCCGCGACGGAAGCGGCGAATATGCAGGTAAATCAGCGTGACCAGGATGAACGCGAAGCTCGCCGAGGGCAGCCGCGCCGACCAGTCATGAACTCCGAACTCCCGGAAGGAGAACATGGCGCGCCAGTAATAAAGAGCCGGCTTTTCCAGCCACGGCTTTCCCCAGAGAATCGGCGTGACGTAGTCGTGGCGGGCCAGCATTTCGCGCGCGACCTGCGCGTAGCGGGGCTCGTCGGCGCCAACCAGGCCGATGCCCGGCCCTCCTAAGATGGGAACCAGGCCATAGAAAAGGAAAAACGCCGTCAGGATAAACAGGGTCGACGCTTCGAGCACCGTTTCCAGAACCGGGAAGCGGGCGAGCAGACTCGCAGGGCTGTAGGACAACACTTTCAATCTGGGAGGTATATCCACAGTTTATCAGGGAGTTCCGGGTAAAGGCTAACAGATCGGATGCCGATTTAGCCCCTTGGGCAGGGCAGGCATGTCTCGTTTTTGAACATCAAAAAGCAGGTGTCAGGCAAACTCGTGCACCGGACCCTGCAGGCATTCGCGCAGGTGGCCGAGAATGTTGCATGCCGCCGCTGAAAGGGGGCCATCGATAGTGCAGCCGCTTGCGTGCAGGTGTCCGCCTCCGCCGAAGCGCTCCGCAATGCGGGCAACGTTGAATTCTCCCTTGCTGCGCAGCGACAGCCGGACACGCCGCGTGGGGAGCTCACGCAGGAATACGGCGACCTCGACCCCGGCGATGCCGATCGCGTAGTTGACCAAGCCTTCGCAGTCTTCCTCGGCAGCCCGGGTGCGCAGCATGTCTTCATGCGTGACCCACATCCAGGCGAGGCGCCCATCGCGCTTCAGGTTCGAGAGAGCGGCGCCCAACAGCAGCATCTTTGACGTCGGATTGGAAAAGTAGGTGTGCTGCGCGATAAGTGTCGGATCGGCACCGCAGCGTACCAGGTCCCCGGCCAACTCGAATGTGTGGGCGTCCGTGCCCGCGTAACAGAACGATCCCGTATCGGTCAGCACCGCGGTGTAAAGGCAGGTGGCCATCTCCGGCGTGATCTCGACCCCGGCCAGGGTTGCCAGATCGTAGACCATTTCGGCGACCGCACAGGAGGCGGTATCGATCCAGTTCACGCTGGCAAAGGCACGGCCGCTGGCGTGGTGATCGATATTGATGATGAAGCGGTCTTCCAACCCCATGAGTCGCGAGCGATCGATGCTGTCGCACTCGAGCAGGATGACGGCATCGTAGTGGCCTTCGACGCGCGCGACTTGGCGAATGGCATGCGCGCAGGGAAGCCCATGGTAGATGAGCGGAACCGGGTCGAAGGAGACCATGTCCATCTGCTTGCCGAGCTGATCGAGGATCATCCCGCAGGCAAGAATGGAGCCGACCGCGTCGCCATCGGGCCGGGCATGCGCGGAAACAAGAAAGCGCTCACCCCGCTCGATGGCGTGGAGAACTGCGTGGATGTCGTCGAGTTGCTGCATAGCTGTCGACCGGGGTCTACTCATTCCCCTGGCTTCCAGTCGGAGTTCCCTTCTGCCGGTTGCGCTTGCGGCCGAGCAGTTCATCGATGCGCGCCTTCATCTTGTCGGAACGGTCGATGTGAAACGTGAGATCAGGAACGCGGCGCGTGCCCATGCGTTCGTGCAGTTCGTGCCGGATGTAGCCCCGCGCGGCCATCAGACCGTCAATGGTGTTCTTTTCTTCTTCGGGGCCGCCATCCACGGCGACATAGATAAGTCCGGACTTCCCGCCCGGATTAAGAACGACTTGAGTGATATAAGCAAAGCTGATGCGGGGATCGGATAGCTCTCCCTCGATCATCGCGCCGATCTCTTCCCGCAGGGTTTCGGCGACTCGGTCCCGGTGATATTGGCGTGCCCTTGGCTCCGGCATCTTTCTTCCTTTGGTTAAACGTTTGAGGATATCAGAAAGTAGCCGGATCAGTGCCTGTTATGTGTCCAGATATTCCCACCAGATATCGACGGCCTGCGCGCCCAGGTCGTTAGCGATTCGGTTGACGGAGGCTTCGAGCTGGCGCATTAGCCCGGATAGGTAGTCTCGTGAGTTGGAGATAGCGGCGATTCCCAGCGTGGCCGACTGCAAGGTGATCGCCTCATCCATCTCTGCTATCGAGATATTGAAACCGTGACCGAGCTTTTCTTTCAGGCTGCGAACCACCTGTCGGCGGTCTTTGAGCGAGTGCGCATGCTCGATGCGTAGCTCGATGGTCATGCAGGCGACGGGCATGGCTCCCATCGTAAAGCTTATCGGCGAATCTGAATTCCCGGTCCGAGTACCAGGATGAAGATGAGGACGAGCCCGGCAGAAACGATGATCCACGGGTAACTTCGCGGGATGAGCTGGCTATTCGGACCCGGTGTCGTCGATCTGGGCACGTAGTGCACCAGGAAGAGCAGCGCACAGTTGGCTCCGGCAGTCGCGGGAAGTGCCGACTCGAAGACCAGCGGCAGGCCGAGCGGGTTGCGCAGCCCGGCGATCAGCTCAATCAGGATGGCGGCAAAATATGGGGCCCACGTGAGCCTGCGGAAGCGGGCGTCTTCGCGGGGGGAAACACCGAGATAACGGACCAGGCTCGCGCCGCCAATCCGCATTGCGCCGTAGTAGGCCGCTACGCCAACAACGATGAGCATCGCGCGCCACAGCCAGTGGGGCTGCATTCCGGCAATCACCTGCTGCCAGTCGCCGAAGTTGGTCACGCCCGAGAAGAAAAAGTATCCCGTACCTGCGAACAAATTGAAGGTGCAGGCAATCAGCAGAAAGAAGCGCGTCTCCGCAGAAGCGTTGCGCGCGGCACGCAGCGCCAGCCAGCAAACGACTCCCGCAATCAGGTTAACGATGGTGCCGCCGGCGGCCACCAGTCGCGAGTCAAAGGTGCTTGACCAGGCTACAGTCGAAAGCGTCCCCGAAGTTGCTCCCGTAAGTAACGCGACTGCGGCATGGCCCAGGCCTTCATGCAGCATAGTCGAGAGCATCAGCGCGATTACGCTGATGGCGACGATGGTGGGCAGATCGTCCTTCGGTACAGTCACCGCTTCAGCCACGAGGTTTTCCCTTTGTGACCCATCGTCAGCGACTCTTGGGGCGGACGCAAGTGAGGAATGTCACGCAAAAGAAAAGCGTGCGAATCAATCGCACGCTCTTGGTAGATGATCGGGCCGGCCAGTCCTAGCTTGCCGTAAGCTCGGCCGCGACTCGCTCGGTGACAAAGGCTTCTATGCTGTCGCCAACCTGGACGTCGTTGAAGTTCGATAGACCGACACCGCACTCCATGCCGCTGGTAACCTCGCGAGCATCGTCCTTGAAGCGCTTGAGCGAGGTGAGCTTGCCCTTATAGACCTGCTCGCCATCGCGCGAGAGCCGAACTTCGGCATCGCGCCGCAGCACGCCATCGGTGACCCTACAGCCGGCGATCGTGCCCACCTTCGGAATCCTGAAGACATTGAGCACTTCTGCCCGGCCGAGATAGGCTTCTTTGAACACCGGCTCAAGAAGTCCCAGCATGGCCTTGCGAATCTCGTCCTGCAGCTCGTAGATGATCGAGTGCAGGCGAATCTCCACGCCTTCCTGCTCGGCGAGTTCGGCGGTCTTGCGCTCCGGCCGGACATTGAAGCCGATAATGATGGCATTCGATGCCGAGGCCAGCAGAACGTCGCTCTCGGTGATTGCGCCGGCTCCGGAGTGGATGACCTTGATGCGCACCTTTTCGGTGGACATCTTCTGGAGCGAATCCGCCAGCACCTGCACGGAGCCCTGCACGTCGCCCTTGAGGATGAGCGGCAGGTCTTTGACGCCGGCCTGCTTGATCTGCTCGGCGAGGCCTTCGAGCGATACGCGCGAGCTCTTGGCGAGCTGCGCTTCGCGCTCCTTCATCTTGCGGTACTGCGCGATGCCCTTAGCCTTGTCGCGATCGGCCACGACCAGGAAGGTATCGCCCGCGTCGGGAATACTTTCGAGGCCGAGGATCTCGACTGGTGTCGATGGACCAGCTTCTTCGATGGGGCGTCCGCGGTCGTCGAACATCGCCCGGATCTTGCCGAAGGTATTGCCGACGATAAAGCTGTCCTGGTTGCGCAGCGTGCCGTTCTGCACAAGTACGGAGGCCACTGCACCACGTCCGCGGTCCAGCTTGGCTTCAATGACCGTGCCGACGGCGGAGCGTCCCGGAGTCGCCTTGAGGTCTCCAAGATCGGCGACCAGGCAGATCATTTCGAGCAGCAGGTCGAGGTTCTGCTTCTTCTTTGCCGAAACATCGACGAAGACTGTCGAGCCGCCCCAGGCTTCGGGAACGAGACCGCGATCGCCCAGTTGTTGCTTCACGCGATCAGGCTGTGCGTCGGGCTTATCGATCTTGTTCACCGCCACGATGATCGGCACATTTGCCGCCTTCGCGTGATCGATAGCTTCGAGTGTCTGCGGCATCACCCCGTCATCGGCAGCGACGACGACAACGACGATATCGGTAACCTTGGCTCCGCGGGCACGCATGCGGGTAAACGCTTCGTGACCCGGCGTATCCAGGAAGACGATCTCGCGGCCAAAGGCCGGCGAATCCGGCTTGGCGATGCGCACTTTATACGCGCCGATATGTTGGGTGATCCCTCCAGCTTCGCCGCCGGCGACGTCGGTCTCGCGGATGGCGTCGAGCAGCGAGGTCTTGCCGTGATCGACGTGGCCCATGACCGTGACCACCGGCGGCCGCGGAACTTCCAGCTCGTCGGGATTCTCCTGCGAGAGCATGTTCTCGATGGCCTCGTTCGCCATCTGGTCCTCGAAGGTGATTACCGAGGTGTCTGCGCCGAACTGGCGCGCGACATCCTTGACCAGCTCGCCATCGAGCGACTGGTTGACGGTGACGAAGACGCCACGCATCAGGAGTGTGGCGATCAGGTCCTTGCCGCGCACGCCGAGCTTTTCGGCCAGATCCTTAACGCTGATGCCCTCGGTCACGGTGATAGTGCGCGTGATGGGCAGCGGCTCGGAGGGAACCTGTGCTCCACCGAAACGCGATGGCGGAGCGAAGCCCTTCATCGGGCCTTCCTTGGTCTTCTGGTATTGCTGGCGGCCTCGGCGCGCGTTGGGGCCCGGACGCTGCGGACGCGGTGCCTCGCCCGGAGGCGGCACCAGCCCTGGCGCTCCACCCGGACCGGGACGCTGTCCGAAGCCGGGTCGGGCACCCATACCGGGGCGCTGTCCAAAACCGGGACGCGGTCCCTGGGGTGCGCCGCTCGGCGAACTGCGTGTCGGGTGCATGGGGCGACGTGCGCCGGCTCCTCCTGGACCTCCGGGTCCACCCATGCCGGGACGCTGTCCTGGTCCTCCCGCTGGACGGCGGTCGAAGATGGGGCGTCCACGCTGAATGCCACCGGGTCCCGACGATGCCGCCGGAGCTGGTGGAGCGGGCTTGACCGCCGGAGCGCTGTAAACCGGGCGCGGCCCAGTCTGCGGCATGATTACCCTACGGGGAGCCGGAGCGGGCTCCGCTGGAGCCGCTGCGACCGGAGGAGCAGCGGGGGGCTCGACTGGTGCTGCCGGGGGAGCCGCTGCCGTTGGAGGCGCGATGGCCCCAACCGGAAGAGCGGACACCGCTGCCGGCGGTGCGACGGCGACTGGAGGCCTCGCCACGACATGAGCTGGCGGCGGTGCGGCCGCAGCCACTTCGCGCGGTGCTGCGGGTGGCGCGGCAACGGGAGAGCTAGCGGCGACAACCGGAGGCTTCGCAACCACAGGGCCGGCGGGTGGTTTGGCGGCTATGGCAGGCGTCGGCGGCGGAGCCACAATGGGCGCTGCCTGACGCGGCTGCGGGACGATTCTGCGGGGAGCCGGGGCTGCGGCGACGGGAGCCGATACGGGCCGTTCAGCTGCGGGAGCCGGTACTGCCACGACAGGGACAGTCGGCTTTGCAGCTACAGGCGCTACAGGAGTCGGGGCTACGGCAACAGGGGCAGATGGGACGGGCCGCGGCGCTGGAGCTGCCGCTTCTTCCTTCTTCTGCTGGATCGCCTTGAGGACGTCGCCCGGCTTCGAAACCCGCGACCAGTCAATCTTTGGCTTAGGTGCCGACTCGACGCGGCCACCACCGGCCGCACCGGATCTGCTGCGCTGGAAATGGGCGCGCACACGCTCGGCTTCGTCGAGCTCTAGCGAACTGGAATGCGTCTTTTTCTCGGTGACGCCTACATGATCGAGAACGTCCAGAATAGCCCTGCTCTTAACTTCCAGTTCACGTGCTAAATCGTTGATTCGAACTTTACTCATCCGCCCCTTTTATACCTGCTCCCACGCCTCAGCTATACATAACTACCTCTTGGCAGTGGATTGTGACGCTGTTTCTATTATGGCCCGAAATGGTGCAATTTGCGCTATCCATCTGGGGTCGAAGTATTTGCGGACGGCGCATTACGCACCGCCCTCGTTCTTTTGATCGTCTTCCTCGCGAAATTCGCCCGGCTCGGCCACATCTTCATCAACTGCCGTTTCGCGGAGCTTCTCGCTTGTATCGTGGTTTCCCGGGGCAACTGCCTTCGCGCCTTCGGTGTCCGGGTCCTCGCCCGTTTCGGTAATCTCCGCCAGCTGCTCCTCGGCCACATCGTCATCGATCATGCCGGTGCCGTCTTCCGCCGCTGGCTCCTCGTCATCCTGGGTCAGGTCGAGCCGGAGAGCCTCTTCTTCCTCGGCCAGGCTCGCGTCGGAGGCAGCCTTCGCTGCCGCGGCCTCGTCGTCTGCCGACGACGCAGCCTCGACTGGCACAGGACGCTCTTCGCCGGGCTCGTATTCTCCAAAGTAGTGGCGTACCGCAACGCTGATCTTCTCCAACGTCTTCTCTCCAATCCCGGGAATCTCTTCCAGTTGCTCGGGAGTCATATCGGCGAGAGCTTCTACAGTTGTGATGCCGGCAGCGACCAGCTTTTGGATAATCGATTCGCCCAGTTCGCTGACCTGTTCGATGGCCGTCGTCGGAGCACCGCCCATGCCGCCCATCTGCTGCTCGACTTCCTGGCGTTTCTCTTCTTCACTCTTGATGTCGATCTTCCAGCCAAGGAGCTTTGCCGCCAGGCGTACATTCTGCCCCTTCTTGCCGATTGCCAGTGAAAGCTGTGTGTCATCAACGATGACTTCGAGCTGCTTCTCGCTCAGATCGGTGATGCTCACGCGGCTCACCTTCGCCGGTTGAAGCGCCTTCTCTGCGAACGTCGTGATCTCTTCGCTGAACTCGATGATGTCGATCTTCTCGCCGCGCAGCTCACGGATAATCGACTGCACGCGCATCCCCTTCATGCCTACGCAGGCACCCACCGGGTCGACATCCTTATCGCGCGACATTACGGCGATCTTGGTGCGCTCGCCGGCCTCGCGCGCAATGGCGCGGATTTGCACGGTGCTGTCGTAGATCTCGGGCACTTCGCTCTGAAAGAGGTTCTGCACCAGCTCCGGCGCGGCGCGCGAAACGATGACCTGCGGACCCTTCGCAGCGCGGTCCACGCGCAGCAGCACCACGCGGACGCGCTCGCCAACGGCAAACTGCTCCAGACGCGACTGCTCGCGACGCGGCATGCGCGCCTCGGCCTTGCCCAGGTCGAAGATCACGTCCTGCGGCTCGATGCGCTTGACAGTTGCATTCAGCACTTCGTTGGCGCGATGGTTGTATTCGTTGAAGACCGTGTCGCGCTCTGCCTCGCGCACCTTCTGGAAGATGACCTGTTTAGCCATCTGTGCGGCAATGCGGCCGAGAACATCGGTGGGCTTGTAATAGCGAATCTCACCGCCTATTTCAACCTCGGGCGCAAGTTCGCGCGCTTCGTCGAGGCCGATCTGGTTGACCGGATCTTCGATCTGCTCCGGGGTCTCGACAACCGTCTTGTAAACATAGGCCCGAATCTCGCCGCTGTCCTTATCCAACTCGGCGCGCATGTTCTCCTGCGTCTTGTAATACTTGCGCGTAGCGAGGGCGATCGCGTCCTCGACGGCGGAAACCACGATGCCGGGATCGATGCCCTTGTCGCGGCTTAAAGCTTCAATGCTCTGGTAAAGCGCACTTGCCATAGTTCTCTCTCAGTTGCTTTCCGGCGGCGCAGTCAAGCGCTGCCGGGTTCTGACGTGCAGTGATTTTTCAGATTTCAGGAACCAGGTTGGCCTTCTCGATGTTCGAGAATTCGATGTCCGTTGTTTCCTGAGTTACCTTCTTGCTCTTGCCCTTCTGCTTGAGGGCGCTCAAATCGATAGTGATTGCATGATCGCTCACCTGTGTGAGCCTGCCCTGCCAGTGACGGTTGCCCGCAACCGGCTCGATCGTTCGGAGCTTCACAAGGCTGCCTGCGAACCGCCGGTAGTCGTCAACTCCTTGCAGTTTGCGGTCCAGCCCCGGCGAGGAAACCTCAAGCGTATAGTTGTCGCCCGGAACCAGTTCCTCGACATCCAGAACCGTCCCGAAGTCCCGGCTGAAGGCCTGGCAGTCGTCGTGCGTAATGCCGGAGATTTGCTCCATGTTGAAATTTACGCCACCTTCTTGCTCCGTAGCAGCTTCCTTGCCCTGAGCTGCGAGCCGAGTTCGCTCTTCGGAGTTCTTCTCGATGAAAATGCGCAACGTCCGGTCCTTGGCCGCGCCCACGTATTCCACCTCGACTACGTCGAGGCCGTGTGAGGCGGCGACACGCTGCGCAGTGGTGCGAATTTGGTCGAGACTCAGGGCCATGGCCGGTTTGCAAACGGGTCTGACTTTCAGCGCAAATAAAAAGTGGGCCGAAAGCCCACTCATCTCTCCGAGCCTGCCGGAAGTTCACAGTCCAGGCGCGGACAAACTCGTCTGCTGTTACAGAATACGCCCATTCGGGTAGGAGTTCAAACAGCAGCATTTTGCCTACCCGGCTCTCCGAACTCGCTCCCAAATCCACCGATTGACACCCTGACGAACCCGCCATAGCATTGGCCCACCAGCGATTCATCATATCCGCTCCGCCGGACAACCTCAGGCATGACATGGTCGCAGACCTATCTCCTCTTCGGCAAAGGGCTGGCCTTCTCTGCATTCCTCGCGGCAACCCCGATATTCACGCTGCTGATCCTGCTCGGCATCCTGCGTAAGCCTGCCTGGCTTGCCGGCCTAACTGGACTCGCCGTCACCTTTGTCCTTGCCATCTGGGCTTACCAAATGCCCGCTCTAACCGCCGTGAGCGCGGGCTGTCATGGAGCGGCCTTCGGGCTATTCCCCATCTCCTGGATCGTCTTCTGGGCCATCGCGCTCTTTCGCGTGACCGAGGTCACTGGCAAGTTCGAGATCATCAAGCACTCGGTCAGTCGATTGACGCCCGACCGTCGCCTGCAGGCCCTCCTGATCGCCTTCGCATTTGGAGCCTTCCTTGAAGGTGCGGCGGGCTTTGGCACCCCGGTCGCCGTCGCCGCTACCATGCTCATGGGACTGGGCTTCACGGCCTTTAACGCATCTGCCCTCTGCCTGCTGGCAAACACCTCGCCCGTCGCATTCGGATCCATCGCCATTCCGCTTGTGACACTTGCCGGAACCACGGGCCTGCCTCTGAACAAGCTGAGCGCCGCGGTAGGAAGCCTCTGCGCTCCCGTGTCACTGATCCTTCCTGCATACTTGATCGTCTCCCTGTGGGGTTTCAGCGGCTTAAGCGGCATATTGTTTCCAGCCGCGGTTGCGGGCATTGCCTTCGCAGCGGTGCAATTCTCGGTGTCGCACTTCATCGGTCCGCAGCTCACCGACATCCTCGCCTCAATGACAGCCATGCTGGCCCTGGTCGTCGTGCTGCGTCTTTGGCACCCGACAATCCGTGCGGGGAGTGAATACGTTCCGGACAAGAGCACAGCAACCGCCGTTCCTAAACAGACCGCCCTCCAGGTAGCCTATGCGTGGCTCCCCTACGGACTTCTGGTCGTCTGCGTTCTGCTGTGGGGTTATCGGCCGGTGCAGGCCTTTCTCAATTCCGGAAGCATCTCTATCCCATGGCCGTTTCTCCATAACGTGGTGCGGCGCATGCCGCCGATCGTCGCTCACCCAACTCCTTATCCCGCGATCTTCCGCCTCAACTGGTTTGCTGCAGCCGGCACATCGTGCATGATAGCCACCCTACTGTCGGTCATTTGCCTGAGGATGAGCCCGCGGCAATTTCTCCGCGTACTACTTTCCGTCGTGCGCACGCTGCTGCTGCCGACCGCAACCGTCGCCTCAGTGCTGGCGATTGCCTTTCTGATGAACTACTGCGGAGCGACCGCGACTCTCGGACTCACCTTCTCCGCCACCGGTGTGCTCTTCCCATTCTTCAGCTCTTTTCTCGGTTGGCTGGGCGTCTTTCTGACCGGGTCCGACACTTCCGCGAACGCGCTCTTCGGCAGCCTGCAGGTCATCACCGCGAACCGGCTGGGCCTGGACCCGGTTCTTCTGGCAGCGACTAACTCCGCGGGCGGCGTCATGGGCAAGATGATCAGCCTGCAGACAATTGCCGTGGCAGCGGCCGCTACAGGTTTGTCGGTCGCCGACCAGTCAAAGCTATTTCGCTTCACTCTGAAGCACAGCCTTCTACTGGCCAGTGTGGTCGGTGCCCTGGCATTGGTTTACGCGTACGGATTTCACTTCCGCTGGAACTGATGCCTACTGGAGCTGACAACTGCTGCCGCTGATGTGCAGGCCTCGCCTATTCGGGAATTCGAATCCCCCCATCCTCAGCTATCTCGAAGAATGGATTCCAGGCGACCTCCCACACAAAGCGATCGGGGTCAGCAAAGTATCCCGAATATCCGCCCCAGAATGCTTCCTCTGCTGGCTTCAGAACCGTCGCCCCCGCAGCCTCGGCTTCGGCGATGACCGCATCGACCTCTTCGCGCTGGCGCGTGTTGTACGCCAGCGAAAATCCGCGAAAGCCCTGGCCATCATCGGTGATGTTTGCGTCTCTCGCCAGCTCCTCTCGCGGAAAAAGCGCCAGAGCTATTCTGCCTGCCTGGAAAAAAGCAATTCCCTCGCTCTTCGTCATGCCTCGCCGCCAGCCGAGACGCTCGTAGAAGCTCTTGCTGCGCTCCAGATTCCGCACGCCCAGCGTGATGATACTCACCCGCTGCTCCATTCTTTTCCCTCCTCCACCAGCGTTTGAATCAGAGCAGGTTCAGCTCTTGCCTGTCACAGTCGGCGGCAGTTCCACCAGCTGCTTGACGTTCACATCCACGCGGTAGCGGCTGTAAGGCTTGAGCGAATCCTGGGTTACATGCAGGGCGACGAGATTGGCACGCGGTTGGCGACGACGCTCAAGCGCGGCGTGGGCCATCGCCTCTTCCTCGAAGGCGGTCGGATCATAGCCGCCTACGAGCACCAGGGTGCAGTGCATGTGGCGAATCTGACCCGTGTCCGGCTCATAGAACGCAAACCGACTCACGGACGGCATAAGTACCCGGATGAAAAGAGGGCATGATTCTCCTTCGTCGCTAAGAGCTGAAGACGTTGACGACAAACGACGCAGACTGCAAGTTGCCGCCCAGATCAAGTTCGGCGGTGACACTCGACAAATGCGCATCCCAGACATTCGGCGGATAGTCGAAGTACTCGTTGAATCCATGAGTCATCGGCACGTCGCCGCCATTCGGCTTTGGCCTGACGGTATACACGGGAAAGCCCACTCCGGCATATCCATCGGCAAAGCTCGTGGCCAGTGTGGTCTGCGCCACTCCATTGATCGGCGAGAAGCTCAGATAAGCGCTGACAGAATAGCCATTGTCACCACCAAAACACCACTTCCAGGTTGTGACCAGCAGTTGCGTCATAAGCTCACCTCTAAGAGTTGCCGCCAGCATACTCTCCGCACGCAGCGCGCGGCCAAGGGAACTGCCCGCAGTCCACCCCCGCCAGATCTCCGTGGACACTATCAAAAGATAGTTTCCGGTTACGCCGCTGTTTCTGTGGGATACTTGCCAAAACAGTGAGGCCCACCATGAGCAGAGAGAACCCTTATGCTGACTTTCTCGGGGCCCAGGAGCCACTGAAGGTCCTCCCCGTAACCGCACGAAAGATCGAAACCATTCTTGAGGAACTGGGCGCGGAACGCGTCGACCAGGCCCCGGCGCCGGGCAAGTGGAGCGCGCGTGAGATCGTATGCCACTTGGCGGACTGCGAACTGGTCTTCGGCTTCCGTCTACGGCAGACCCTGAGTGAACCCAATCACGTCGTCCAGCCCTTTGACCAGGGGAAGTGGGCGGCGCAATATGACTGCTACGACACCCGCGACGCCCTCTCTACCTTTCACACGGCGCGCAACTGGAACCTCGCCCTCATCCGCTCGCAGCCTCCGGAAGCACTCGATACGCCCCTCATCCACCCCGAGCGCGGCTCGATGACTTTCCGCACAATCGTTGAAACCATGGGCGGCCATGACATCAATCATTTGCGGCAGCTTGAGGCTATCGTGAAGCGGTTCTCTCCGGAGCAGTCGGCGCTTTCCGCGAGTTCTTAGACTGGCGGCGAAACGAGTCCCTTCCAGCTGATCGAGAGACCATTTTCGCCTACCGCTAACAAAGCCCGGAAGTAAATTGCACTACAATACCGGGAGTCACCGAGCCGGCCTTACTTGAGTCTTTTGGCGGCGCTCGTGCATCTCTTGCTATTTAAAATCATGATTGAACATCCTCTCCCCGAAGCCCTGACCTTTGATGACGTATTACTGGTCCCCGCCTACAGTGAAGTAGTTCCGGCGAATGTCAGCACTCAGACCCGGCTCACAAAAAGAATTCTGCTGAACACGCCTCTGCTCAGTGCAGCCATGGACACGGTGACCGAGTCACGCCTGGCCATCGCCATGGCACAGCAGGGAGGCCTGGGCATCATCCACCGCAACCTCACGCCCGATCAGCAGGCCAGCGAAGTCGATAAGGTGAAGCGGTCGGAGAGCGGCATGATCGTCGACCCGGTGACCATCTCGCCAGACCGCCCTATCTCGGATGCACTCGATGTGATGCGGCGCTACAAGATTTCCGGCGTCCCAGTCACTAAGGACAAGAAGCTCGTCGGCATTCTCACCAACCGCGACCTGCGCTTCGAGACGCGTACCGACATTCCCATCAGCGACGTGATGACCAAGGAAAATCTCATCACCGTGCCCGTGGGCACCACGCTTGAAGAGGCCGAGCTCATCCTGCACAAGTACCGCGTCGAAAAGCTGCTCGTGGTCAACGGCGGCTACGAGCTGAAGGGCCTGATCACCGTAAAGGACATCCAGAAGAAGCTGAAGTACCCCAACGCCTCCAAGGATGAGAAGGGACGCCTGCGCGTCGGTGGCGCAATCGGCGCAACGGGAGATTTCCTGGAGAGGGCGGCCGAACTCGTTCGCTATCGTGCGGACGTTCTGGCGATCGACTCGGCGCATGGACACTCGTCACGGGTGCTCGATGCAGTCCGCCAGGTCAAGAAGCAGTTCCCCGAAGTCGACCTGCTCGCCGGCAACATTGCCACTTACGACGGCGCGAAGGCACTCATCGAAGCCGGTGCCGACGCGGTTAAGGTGGGCATCGGGCCTGGGTCGATCTGCACTACGCGCATGGTTACCGGCGCTGGCATGCCGCAGATCACCGCCATCAGCGAGGCTTTTCGCGCGGGCAGGGAATTCGGCGTTCCGATTATTGCCGACGGAGGCATCAAGTATTCCGGCGACGTCGCCAAGGCCATCGCCGCTGGTGCGAGTGTAGTGATGATCGGCTCTCTCTTCGCCGGTGTTGACGAGAGCCCCGGCGAAACCATCCTCTACCAGGGTCGGTCCTTCAAGGCGTACCGCGGCATGGGATCGCTGAGCGCCATGTCTCAGGGTTCGGGCGAGCGCTACTTCCAGGGCTCGCAGGATTTCCGCGACGAGCCGGCTCGGGGCGAAGGAGTGGTCCAGCGCGAGCAGAGTTCACAGAACCGCCTGGCGAAGTTCGTTCCCGAGGGCATCGAAGGCCGCGTGCCGCATCGAGGGCCGCTCGAAGCGATGGTGTACCAGCTGGTCGGCGGGTTGCGCTCCGGCATGGGTTACCTTGGCTGCGCCTCCATCGAAGAGCTGCAGACCAAATCCCGCTTCGTGCGTATCTCCAACGCCGGCCTCCGAGAGAGCCATGTCCACGATGTGATCATCACTCGCGAGGCCCCGAATTACCACGTCGAGTAGGACTGACCGTCCAGGCACACGCGGCTTCGCCGCAAAGCTTCAAGTGGCAGGTCCCGTGCCGCCTCTTTTACGCAGAATCACCTTTCTGCGCTTCCGCCAGTCCTCGTTCAGGCCGATCAGCTCCCATTGCACCTCGGACGACAGGTGCCGCAAAATGGCATCGGTCGACGGGTGTATGCGCAGCGCGGGCGCGACCAGGTACAGCAGCGGTGCCGCTTCCGACAGCTTGATGCCCGGGAAATAGCCGTGCTTCTGAAAGGCGTGCTCGCCCTGTAGCTGCCGCACACGCGACCAGTAGTCGAGCGACTGTAGAGGCAGATGAAGGCTGTCATCGGCCTTCAGCTCAAGCACGGCCAAACGCCCTGCCTGCGTGACTGTCAGCAGGTCGAGCATGGCCCGGTCCCCCGCCGCGAACGCAGGCACCTGTGAGTACACAACATCGCCGCGCAGCGCCGGCTCTATCTCCTCGATATCGCGGCGAAGCATGGACTCAAGCCACCGCTCAGGCTGCAAACGGAATAATGGATTGCGCATCGACCCGCTCGCATGCCGGTTCTCGAAGAGCCGCTGCGTCAGTTCCCGGAAAAGCTCCTCAGTCTCCGCCGTAAGCGGAGTCTCATTCGCTCCCGCGCCGAAGGTGATCTCGTCCTGCCGCGCAAACGAGCCCGGCGCCAGTCCGTGCTGGATGCGGGCAAACTCCAGTCCATGCAGAATGAAGCCTATTTCCGCCGGTCCCCGCGGGCGAATCTCCGTCGCCGCGCGCAGTCCCGGACGCATCAGCTCCGTCACGCGGGCGATCACCGGCCGGAAGCGCTCCAGCGTTCTTTCGGGGTTGAACGCGTGGACAAGCTGGGCGTGCAGGTTGCCGCCGCTGATATCGACTGACGTGATCTGCTCCGCACGTTCGTCGAATTCACACACCTCCCACTTTGCAACGGCGTTATTCAGCCACGGCACACGCGCGTACGTTGTCCGTCCCGTTCCCGGCGGGAGGATGATCTTCAGCCCCTCGAAGAGCCGTCGTCCATTGCCGTGTTCGCGGCAGTAAGCGAGCCAGAGGATGCCAAGCGTGAGAATTCCGTCGATCGTGGATTGTGTCTCTTGGCCGTTGACCGCAATCACGCTCCACGCCGAGGTTCCGCGGGTCAGAATGCCGCGCGCATAGGCTGGCCCAAAGCTGTCTTCCAGATCGGCGGCAGTCCGAAGGCCGTCGGCCGTCCACTCCGGAAAGGCACGCAATAGAGCGCGGTCCAGCACATGGAGATATCTCGTACGCGTGATCTCGCGCGACGAGGGCGTGCGCCGGTCGCAGCTGGGAACCAGCTCCAGCATCTGGGCCCGGCTGTGACCGAAGCGCCGCGTCTCCAGTCGCAGATCATCCTTCCGCGCCTGCAGGCCGCAAATCGTCCGCACGATGTTGCGTTCCTCTGACCACAGATGCAGCAGGCAACGTCCTTGTTCTGCGGCGATGGAATAGCGCGCCGTGCGCATGTCGAAGATGACACGGCCGTCTTCAAGCACCGCCGCCTGGGCGTGCTCCGTGAAAAAGCTCTCGAGCGCGTAGGCCAGTTCCACAGCAGGGATTTCAGTCGCAACAGGTGGCATTGCCACGATCATGCGTGGCCCTAAACCCCTGCAGCAAGCGAATTGCTACCAGCCCCTACTCTTTCGTAATCCCGTGATGTGCGCGACATGATGTCGCGAGTGCCAGTCGTAGAGAGCCGCCACTTGGCCAAGCGTTTGCGCACCGCTCTCGGGATGCTTGTATCCGCGCTGCCATTGCTCCTCGGAAAGCGACTCGAACAGTGCAACCCAGCGGCGGTGCAGCGGCTCGAGCAGTTCGAGCGACACTTCGGCGGGCAGCTTGCGCGCGTCCGCCAGCTCCGCCCACAGTTTCTCTTCGTAGGGCTTGATGGTTGGCCAGTCTTCGGTGAGCGCAAGCCGCGTCCGCACGTAGGCGTTCATGTGGCTGTCGGCGACGTGATGCACAATCTGCCGGACGGTCCACCCGCCTTCGCGATATGGCGTGTCGATCTGGGATTCGGTCAGGCCATCGACGGCGGCACGAAGATTTTCAGGCAAGGCGGCCAGAGTGGCAATCGAACCGTCGAGGCGTTGGGCATCGACAACGGCAGGGCGGACGAAGTCTCCGATCGGGTAGCGCGGATCGGAAGCAGGTTGGGTCGACATGCCATAGAAAATAGCACGCTTAAATGGCGATGTGCGCGGGAGCGTCAGACCGTCGTCGAGCACCCCCGCTGGGGCTTACGCGTGGTGGTGATAGTGATGGGAGTGGTGGTGATGGTGATGCGGCTGGGCGAACGCTGAAGCCGAAAACACCAGTACGAGAGAGAGCATGAGGAGCTTCTTCATGGGCCGATAGTAGCAACGGACATGCTGGAAATTGGTTGAAAATATCGGGCGGAACACGGCGAGTAAACGGCATACCGGCATTTACCAGCAGTGCTCATTGAGCCTAAAATCAGCTGTAAGTCATCCAATTATTAGGACACCATGACAACCCCGCCATCACCGGCCGCGGCCGGAACTCAATACAAGAAATATTTCTTCGACAAATTCAGCATCACCGAGCGGCTCCTCGAGCGCTGCCTGGGCGAAGCACTTTCGGCCGGAGGCGACTACGCCGACCTCTACTTCGAATCGATTGCCTCGACCTCGATCGGTGTCGACGAATCGCTGGTCAAGTCAGCAAGCCAAGGCGTGAGCGCCGGATGCGGGGTGCGCGTGGTGAGCGGCGAGCGCACCGGCTACGCCTACACCGACGACCTCTCCGCCGATCGCCTGCTGCGTGCCGCACGCACCGCAGCACTCATCGCCAGCGGCCCCGCCAAGCAGCCTGTACAAGGTTTTACGGAGACTAAGGCCCCAAGCCTGTATCCGGCTCCGGCGGTCGATCTCGACAGCGACCTCTCCGCCAAGCTCGACCTGGTGATGCGCGCAGACCGCGCCGCACGCGCATACGATCCACGGATCACGCAGGTGCGGGCAAGCTACTCCGACGAGTTACGGAGGATTCTCATCGCCGCCTCTGACGGCACCTTCGCCAGCGACACCCAGCCCTTAGCGCGTCTGAACGTTTTCGTCCTTGCCAAAGACGCCGACCGCACCGCGCGCGGCACCTCGGGCGGCGGCGGGCGCGTCGAGATCGACTTCTTCCAGACGGAGAAGACCCCCGAGCACTTCGCGCAGGAGGCCGCCCGGCAGGCGATCCTTCAGCTCGGAGCGGTCGCTGCCCCCGCCGGCGAGATGGAAGTTGTCCTCGGTCCTGGATGGCCTGGCGTGCTCCTGCACGAAGCCGTCGGGCACGGACTCGAAGCAGACTTTAACCGGCGCAAGACATCAGCCTTCGCCGGCCTGATCGGCCGCTCGGTGGCAAGTTCCAAGGTCACGGTCGTCGACAACGGCACTATGCCCGGCCGGCGGGGCTCTCTCAACGTCGACGACGAAGGCTCGGCCACGCAGGAGACGGTGCTGATCGAAAACGGCATCCTCAAGGGCTACCTGAGCGACAAGCTTTCCGCGCGCCTCATGAACATGCCCCACACTGGAAACGGACGCCGCGAGAGCTACCAGCAGATTCCCATGCCCCGCATGACCAATACCTACATGCTCGCCGGCGACGACTCTCCCGAGGACATTCTGCGCAGCGTCAAGCGCGGCCTCTATGCCGTCAACTTCGGCGGAGGATCGGTCGACATCACCAGCGGCAAGTTCGTCTTCTCCGCCTCCGAGGCTTACCTGATCGAAGACGGCAAAATCACCGCCCCGGTCCGCGACGCCACGCTGATCGGCAACGGTCCCGAAGCTCTTAAGTATGTCTCCATGGTCGGCAACGATCTCGAACTCGACGAAGGCGTAGGTACTTGCGGCAAAGATGGCCAGAGCGTGCCTGTCGGCGTCGGGATGCCGACGGTAAAGCTGGATCGCATGACGGTAGGCGGCACCGGACGATAAGTCCGAGAAAGAAGGCTCCATTGCTAATTGTCGATGTAAAGCAGTTTGTTTCCTTGGCGGATGGATCTCGCCGTTATGCGTGGAAAACCATTCCGGCCGACGATGCCCTGAAGCTCGCTGAGCCGCGTTTGCGATGTCCGGAATGCAAAGGCGCGATCGGCTTGTATCGGAAGTCCGAAGACGGTGCCAGGCCCAATCGCGGTGAACACAAAGCGCGAAATCGTGGCTGTTCGCTCGACGACGCTTTCGATGGAGTAAAGCGGCCGTCGCCGAAGCAGATCGAACCGGAAGAGGAAAGTATCGGTGAGTAGCGTCTCCCAGTTTGCGGCCAACGATCTTCAGCAACTTGCCACCGATATTGTTACGAAAGCCGTGAAGGCGGGCGCATCCGACGCCGAAGTGACCATCCGCGAAGGCGACGAATTCTCCACTACCGTCCGTATGGGCGAGGTCGAGACTCTCAAGGAATCCGGCTCTCGCGGCATGGGCCTCCGCGTCCTCATCGCCACGCCCAACGGCCATCGTGTCGCCAGCACCTCATCCAGCGACTTTACGCCCGAAGGCGTAGAACACCTCGTCAACGGTGCGCTTGCCCTGGCACGTGTGACTTCTGAAGATCCCTTCGCCGGCCTCGCCGACACGGCCGAATTCGGAAAGCTGGAAGGCGACCTCGAACTCTACCACGAGGACGTCTACTCGCTCGAAACCGCCGACCGCATCGATCTGGCCCGCCGCGCCGAAGCCGCGGCTCTGGCCGCCGACACCCGCATCACCAACAGCGACGGCGGAAACTTCGACGCAACTACCGGTCGCAAAGCCTTCGCCAACTCGCGAGGATTCTCTGGCGAATACCGCGCTTCGTCCTGCTCCATCTCGGCGACCCCCATCGCTCTCGGCAAAAGCGGCGAAATGCAGCGCGACTACTGGTATACCTACGCGCGCTCGCTCAAAAAACTCGACCCGCCTGAGTCGGTCGGAGCCGAGGCCGCCCGTCGCACCCTGCGCCGTCTCGACGCGCGGCGCGTAAAGACGCAGCAGGCGCCCATCATCTTCGCGCCCGAGATCGCCCGCTCGCTCATCGGAGCTATCTTCGAAGCCTCCAGCGGCGACGCCATTTATCGCGGAGCATCGTTCCTCACCGGCAGGCTGGGCGAGAAAATCGCCGCCTCATCGGTCACCGTCATTGACGACCACACCATCGTCGGTGGCTTCAGCACTTCGCCCTTTGACGGCGAAGGATTGCCATCGCGGCGCACCGTAGTCGTCGAGCGCGGAGTGCTCACCAACTACTTGCTCAACATCTACACCGCCCGCAAGCTGGGCATGAAGAGTACCGGCAACGCCTCCCGCGCCCTCGCCGGAAACCCCGGCACCGGCGCAGGCAATCTCTGCCTGGTCGCGGGCAGCGAGACGCCAGAGGAGATTCTTTGCGGCGTCCAATCCGGCCTCTACGTCACGGAGCTTATGGGCCAGGGCGTGAACATGGTCACCGGCGACTACTCACGCGGCGCATCGGGCCTGTGGATCGAGAACGGCGAGCTTACCTTTGCGGTGCAGGAGATCACCATTGCCGGCAATCTCCAGAAGATGTTTCAGAACATCACCGCCATCGGCAGCGACCTCGTGTTCCGCGGCTCGGTCGCAGCTCCAACTCTCCGCATAGACGGCATGACAATCGCAGGAGAGTAATCTGCTGAGTGGTGAACCCGCGTGCCCTCGTCACAAATGCTCTCTTCCGCCGTCGCGTTTGATCCGGGCAACCCTCCATGGGCTGAGATTCCGCCACGCGCCGGAGTCTTCGCCCTCTTCGCAGCCGACGAGCGGGCTGAGCCTTACATAAGCCGCACACCCAATCTGCGCAACCGCCTGCGACGCCTGCTCGACGTGCGGCCCAATCAGCAGGCCATCGAGTCCAAGCGTCTGCGGCTCACGCAGAGCGTCGTCCGCATCGAGTACGCTCTGACCGGGTCCGACTTCGAATCGTGGCTCCTGCTCTACGAGGCTTTGCTCGCGGCATTCGGCGAGCGCGCCCACAAGCGGTTGCACCTCAAGCCGCCGTCCTTCCTGCGCATGACAATGGACAATGCGTATCCCCGCGTTTATGTAACCAATAAAATTACAAAATCCGCTGCCGCGGATCTCTTCGGGCCCTTCCCCTCGCGCGTCGCCGCCGAGACCTTCCTCGATGGCATGCTCAACCTCTTCGACCTGCGCCGCTGTTATGAAGATCTCAATCCCGATCCAAATTTTCCCGGATGTGTCTATTCGGAAATGAAGAAGTGCCTCGCGCCCTGCTTCAAGGGCTGCACCGACGAGCGCTATGCCGAGGAGGCCGCTGCAGTCCACGTCTTTCTGGCTACCCGTGGCCAGAGCCTCATCGCCGAACTGACGCGCCAGCGTACGCAGGCTTCCGAAGAGCTCGACTTCGAAAAAGCAGCCGAGATTCATGCCCGTCTCTCCAAAGTCGAGACCGTCGCCGATGCAGTCTCGCCAGCTGTTCACGCCCTCAAAGATTTGAATAGCGTGATCGTGCAACCGTCCGCCGAAGAGGGACACGTGGCACTTTTCCTCCTCAATCGCGGGTCGCTTGCCGGCCCGGTTCTATACTCTGTCGCCGGCATGCGCCATCCGAATGAGCAATCGGGATCGTCGTCACTCTTCGCGCATCCAGCCGCGGTCGCCGCTGTGCCTCTGGAAGCCACTCCCGTGGTTAAGCTGGCCGCAAGGGACGAACTTGAATCACGTCTCGACGATTCGCTCAATTCTCTCCGGGTGCGATCCGTCTCGCGGTCCGAGCAGACAGTGGATCACCTCTGCCTCTTCACTCGCTGGTACTACCGTCCCCAAGCTCGTCGCACAGGGGAAGCCGTCTTCGAAGAGACGGGCGAGCAATCGAAACAACAACTCATGCGCGCCATCTCGCGGGTCTACCGCCAGGCGCAGGCCGCCCACGGATCACACCCCGAGCATCTCTCCATCTCCGAAACTCCTTCAAGCTGACTTTTCGGTTACCGAAAACCATCTCATATCATCGAAGACAACGGAACCACATCACTCCCGGATTGCGTATCAGAACTTGTCGGCTACGCCGGGTCTGCGCAAGCGGCCCGATTCCGCACGACGAGGACTTCATTCCGTATAGTTTTGATTTTGGGGACGCGCGACGCATGATCTTCGACGACATTCGCTACGCACTGCGGCAGTTTGCCAAATCTCCCGGATTCACGGCGACCGCGATTCTGACACTTGCCCTGGGCATCGGCGCAACGACGGCCATCTTCACCCTGGTCTACGCGATCCTCCTCAAGTCTTTGCCCGTAGCCGATCCGAGCACCCTCATCCGCGTTGGCAACAATGAGAATTGCTGCATCAACGGCGGACTGCAGGATGACTGGTCGCTCTTTTCCTATGAGCAATACAAGGAGTTCCGAGACAATACTCCGGGTTTTGCCCAACTGGCAGCCTTTGAGGCCGGGCACAACCAGATTGGTGTGCGGAGGGAGGGCAGCAATCATCCGGCCGAGTCGCTGATCGGCAACTTTGTTTCCGGGAATGCGTTCGACACTCTCGGCGTGAACGCGTATGCCGGACGGCTGTTGAAGCAGTCGGATGACGAGAAGGGCGCGGCCCCGGTGGCAGTGATGAGCTATCGCACCTGGCAGCAGAAGTTCGGGCAGGATCAGTCGATCGTCGGCGCAAACTTTTTGATCAATGGCCAGCCCTTCACGATCGTCGGTATTACTCCGCCCGGATTCTTTGGCGAGAGGCTCGAAAGCGATCCGGCTTCGTTCTGGATACCGCTGAACAAGGAGCCGCTGGTGCTCGGGACCAATAGCGTTCTGGAATCGCCGGAGCTCAGTTGGCTGAATATCTTCGGCCGGCTTCGGCCTGGCGCCGGTAAGAAACAGGTCGAATCGCAGTTGCAGCTGGAGCTGCGCCAGTTCCTGGCAAGCCCGCTGAGCAAACTCGACGCCCGGGATTCAGGGCTGATTCCCAAGCAGACGCTCCATCTCTCCCCCGGTGGCGCGGGCGTGCAGCGCATGCAGGAGGAATTCAAGGACGCTCTGCATCTGCTCATGTGGATCTCAGGATTCGTTCTGCTCATTGCCTGCGCGAACCTTGCCAACCTGATGTTGGTGCGCGCCACCAATCAGCGACAGAAAATTTCGGTGCAGGCCGCGCTGGGCGCTCCGAGATCGAGGCTTGTCGGGCAGGCGCTGACCGAGAGCGTGGTTCTGGCTGTACTCGGCGGCATCGCCAGCCTGATCGTTTCCTACGTTGGAGCGCGGTTGATTGTGAACCTCGCGGCGGGCAAAAGCTATGTTCCCATCGATCCAACGCCGTCGCTCACCATTCTGGGATTCGCTTTTGCGATTTCATTGCTCACAGGAATGTTGTTCGGCGTGGCGCCTGCCTGGGTTACCGCACATGCCGATCCGATAGACGCGTTGCGCGATGCAAACCGTACCACGAAGCACAGTGGCCTCTGGACACAGAAAGCTCTGGTTGTGCTTCAGGCAGCGTTCTCGCTCATGCTGCTATCCGCCGCCGCGTTGCTCACGCAGAGCCTGCGCAACCTGCATCATCAGGACTTCGGCTTCGATACCAAGAATCGATACATCCTGCATTTCGACCCGCAGATGGCGGGCTATAAGGTGGAGCAGATAGAAGCCCTGGATCGGCAGCTGCACGATACCCTGGCAGCCATTCCCGGCGTGAAGTCGGTAGCCATTTCAACTTACAGCCCCATGGAGGGCGACAACTGGGGAACGGGAGTTTACTTTGAGGGCCGACAGCCGCCGCCGCCTGGCAGCAACGAGCAGGGTGCATCGTGGGTGCGCGCCAGCGCCGGATATTTTGACACTATCGGCACCCGCATCATCGCCGGCCGGCCAATTACCGAGCAAGACACGGCCACCACGCGCAACGTGGCCGTGGTAAATCAGGAATTTGTGAAGAAGTTCTACAAGACTCAGAACCCGATCGGTCAGCACTTCGGAACCGACGATCAGAAGTATGCCGGCTCCTATGAGATCGTAGGTGTAACCGAGAACACGAACTACTGGCAGCCGACAAGCAAGATTCGCCCCATGTATTTCCTGCCCGCCGCGCAGTGGCTTCGCATCGACGATCCGGACGTCAGGCTCGGCGATACCTTCTCTCATATGCACTTGAATGCCATCGAGCTGCAGACAAACAGGATGATTCCTGGAATGGAATCTCAGGTGCGCGGGGCGCTCGCCCAGGTCAACCCGAACCTGACAGTTATCGACTTCCAGCCTTTCGCCCAGCAAGTACAACAGAACTTCAACCAGCAGTCGATGGTCGCCGACCTGACCTCGCTCTTCGGATTCCTGGCCTTGGTGCTGGCTTCGATCGGTCTCTATGGCGTAACTGCCTATGCCGTAGCGCGCCGAACCGGCGAGATCGGCCTGCGCATGGCGCTCGGCGCCGATCGCATGAACGTCCTGCGCCTGGTATTGAAAGGCGCGTTCATGCTTGTGGCCGTGGGGCTGGCTATCGGCGTGCTCTTCACGCTGCTCGTTGGCAGGTTCATGGCCAGCCAGTTGTTTGGGGTTAAGGCCTACGATCCGGTGATTCTGCTCATCACCATCGTGATCCTCGCGGTCGCAGCACTGATAGCCTCGGTGATCCCCGCGCAGCGCGCAGCGAGCATTGAGCCGATGCAGGCCCTGCGAACAGAGTAGCGGCCTTCCGCGAAGCACGCTAGCTGGCGTTTTTCTTCTTCCTCGCCCTCACCTTGAACCAGATCGGCGAGCCTTCAAATCCGAAGGCCTCCCGTATCTGGTTCCCAAGAAACCGCTCGAAGGAGAAGTGCAGCTTCACGTCGCGATCCGTGAACAGCACAAAGGTCGGCGGAGCCACTGCAGCCTGCGTCATATACAGAACCCGCACCCGCTTTGACATCGGCACTCCGGCCCTTTGAAAATCGACGCGCTCGAGAAAGCGGTTCATCTGGCCGGTGGTGACGCGCTTGCGCCGTTCCTGAGCGACTCGAACTGCAGTATCGAGTAGACGGCTGAGGCTTCGGCCGTCCTTCTGCGCACTGGCCGCCGAGACGAAGACAACCGGCGCGTAGTCGAGATACTTGAGCGCACGCCGCACCTGCTGCTCGAAGATCTCCCGATCTGCGGGAGCCTTCCCGTCAGTGCGGGCTGTCGTCACCAGGTCCCACTTGTTGATGACAATCACCACCGACCGACCGCTCTCATGGGCATAGCCTCCGATCGTTGCGTCCGACGCTGTCACGCCCTCCGTCGCGTCGATCATCAGCAGCGAAACATCGGCCGCCTCAAGATGACGCCGCGCCATCACCACCGACAGCTTCTCCGCCATCAGTTCCGTCTTGCCCTTGCGGCGAATCCCCGCCGTATCGATGATGCGCAGTGTCTGCCCGAGATAATCAATCACTTCGTCCACTGCGTCTCGGGTGGTTCCCGCGATCGGCGAGACAATCGCCCGCGACGTGCCCGTCAAAGCATTCAGCAGCGTAGATTTGCCGACATTCGGCCGTCCGATGATGGCGATGCGCGTCTCGTGCTGCTGGTATTCGCCATGCGTGCGATGCAGCTTCTCGCCCGTCTCATCTTCAGCCTCTTCAGCAGCCTCCTCGACCGCCTCCTCGGACGCTTCATCCCGAAACGGCAGCACCGCCCACACTTCGTCCAGCAGTTCGCCGATGTTGTGTCCGTGCTCAGCCGAAATCGCCACCAGGTTCTTGATTCCCAACTGGCGAAAATTTTCAGCCGCCGCGTCCAGCGCCTCGACGTCGATCTTGTTCACCGCGAGGAAGAGCGGCTTACCCGAGCGCAGCAACAGACGTGCCAGGTCAATGTCCGGAGATGCAAGCTCGGTACGTCCATCGACGACCATGACGATCGCGTCTGCCTCGTCGAGCGCCGTCCTCGCCTGGCGAAAAATCTCCGCTGGAATCAGCGCTTCATCGTCGGGGACGATGCCGCCGGTATCGACGATGCGCGCCGTACGCCCTGCCCATTCAACCTCGCCGTAGATGCGGTCACGCGTGATTCCGGGCTCGTCTCCCACGATCGAACGGCGCGATTCTGTCAGCCGATTGAATAGCGTCGACTTGCCCACGTTGGGCCGGCCAACGATGGCAAAGACGGGAGCCCCATCGGCAGTCGGTCGGGAACCCCGCGCGTTTTTCGACGCCCGTGCGCGAGTCGGTTTTTGCGTAGACGCTTTCAAGATGCCTTTCTTGATCATTTACCTGATCGCAACTTAGTAATGATCTGGATACCCTTCGTGGAACATCCTTCAAGATTCTATAGGTTTAACGCGACCCCCTTGTCACTCCTCGCCTTTTCCACATGGCGCCAGCTATCCTGACATGGACCATCTCCAAAGAATTCGCTGTGTCCTCCACCACCCAAACCGTGCCCGCACTACCCTCGCTCTATGACTTTTTCGCTCCGGGCGGCGTGTTATCGCGTTCGCAGTTGCCCTATGAGTTCCGCCGCGGCCAGTTGGAGATGGCGCAGGCGGTTGAGCGCGCCCTCGACGAAAACCGCCACCTGATCGTCGAGGCCGGAACCGGCACCGGCAAGACCCTCGCCTATCTGCTCCCCGCCCTGCGTTCGGGCCGCCGAGTCATCATCTCGACCGGCACCAAAAACCTCCAGGAACAGCTGTTCTTCAAGGACATCCCCTTCGTCGAATCGCTCCTTGGCCCGCTGCGCGTCTGCTACATGAAGGGCCGCGCAAACTACCTTTGCCGCCACAAGCTCTACGCGTTGCGCAGCCAGCCGATTCTCAACGGACTCGAAGAAATCTCGCAGTATCAGCAGATCGCCGAATGGGAGAAGACCACCGAGACCGGAGACCGAGTCGAGCTCGACGATCTTCCCGAGACCAGCCAGCTCTGGTCCAAACTCGATGCGCGCAGCGACGCCTGCCTCGGCCAGAGCTGCCCCGACTACGATCGCTGCTTCATCACCGAGATGCGCCGTCGCGCCGCTGAGAGCGACGTCATCATCGTCAATCACCATCTCTTCTTCGCCGATCTCGCCGTCAAGTTGCAGGCCAAGGCCGCGCCTGATGCCGGAATCCTTCCCGAAGCCGGCATCGTCATCTTCGACGAAGCGCACGAGCTCGAAGACGTCGCCTCCAGCTACTTCGGCATCAGCCTCAGCAATATCCGCTTCGAAGAACTCGCCCGTGACCTCGAGACCATGCTCCGCGCCAAACAGTCGCTGAACTCCAGCATCATCGGAGCCGCGCAGACGGCGCGCGAACGGGCACGCTTGTTCTTCGCTGCTCTGCCCACCCCCCGCCGCTCTGAGAGCACGCGCAATGGAGACCGTGGCCAGCCCATCGACGGCCGCATGCCCTTCCTTGACCGCGAAGACTTCCTCGAAGCCAGCGGAGATCTCTATCTCGCCCTCACCGACGCGCTCCATCGCGTCGAACTCGAGCTCGAGCGCCTGCGCGGAGTCGAAGAATCCACGCCTCTCCGCAAGCGCACCGCCGACATCCGCGAGCAGTTGAGGTTCCTCCTCGAAGCCGACGATCGTAACACCGTCTTCTGGCTCGAGCGCCGCGGCGGCCGCGGACAAGGCTCTGGCCCGGTCACCTATCTGCAGGCGACGCCCATCGATGTATCCGAACTGCTTGGCAAGCTGCTCTTTGAGAATTTCCCCAGCGTCGTGCTCACCTCGGCCACGCTTACCGTACAGGGAGGTTTCTCGCACATTCGCAAGCGCCTCGGCCTGCGCGACGCCCGCGAGCTCGTCGTGCCCTCCCATTTCCGTTACGGCGAGCAGGCGCTGCTCTACCTGCCGCCCGACATGCCCGACCCGCGCGACGCCAACTTCCAGGACGAAGCCGCGAAGCGCATCCGCCGCATGCTCGACATTACCAAGGGCCGCGCCTTCTGCCTCTTCACCAGCAACCAGCAGATGCGCGACCTCTACGAGCGCCTCCTCATCGAAGTAGGGTATCCGCTGCTCTTACAGGGAACCGCCCCGCGCAAAGCGCTCCTCGAAGAATTCCGCGAGACGCCGAACGCCGTGCTCTTCGGTACATCGAGTTTCTGGCAGGGTGTCGACGTCCAGGGAGAAGCGCTGAGCTGCGTCATCGTCGACCGCCTGCCCTTCTCTGTGCCCACTGACCCCGTCGTCCAGGCCCGCATGCGCGCCGTTGAAGAGAGCGGCGGCAACCCCTTCTTCGAATACCAGGTGCCCTCTGCGGTCATCACCCTCAAGCAGGGCTTCGGCCGCCTCATCCGCTCCCTCGACGACCGCGGCGTGCTCATGCTGCTCGATCCGCGCATCCAGCGCCAGCGCTACGGACGTATCTTCATCGAGAGCCTGCCGCCCTACCGCATCACGCAGGACATCACTGTGGTCGAAGCCTTCTTCAGCCACAGCTAGGTCAGATATTTCTTGACCTCGTTCGGCCTTTGCCTGAAAGTAGGTTTCCATCTCTTTAATAAAAGGACAACGGATGCGAGCAATCCAGAGGTTGTTGGCAAGCACTCTTGCGTGCGCCACCGCAGGCATCGCGCACGCGCAGGCTCCGGATGCCCTTAAGCCGTTTGTGATCGAAGACGCTCCCGTAATTGTGATGGAGCATGCCCGCGTCATCGACGGAACCGGCGCACCCGCGAGGGACGATCAGTGGATCGAAATTGCGAACGGCAAGATCGTCTACTCCGGTCTTCAACCCAAGGACCAGCTCACGGTCGGAACGCCCAAAATCCTCGACATGACCGGCAAGACCGTCTTCCCCGGCCTCGTCGGCATGCACGAGCATCTCTTCTATCCGCTCCCCGAACACCGCCCCGGCCTGCTCCCGCTCTACGGAGAGATGGCCGATAGCGCGCCGCGCCTCTATCTTGCTGGCGGAGTCACATCCGCGCGAACCGCCGGCAGCCTGGAGCCTTACACCGATCTTTCCCTGAAGCAGGACATCGACGCGGGCAAGATCCCGGGTCCACGACTCTTCATCACAGGGCCATATCTTGAGGGCTCGCCATCTCTGGGGCCGCAGTTGCATACCCTCACCGGACCCGACGATGCCGCGCGCACCGTGAACTACTGGGCGGCGGAGGGGGCGACCTCCTTCAAGGCGTATATGCACATCACGCCCGAAGAGCTGAAGGCCGCGATAGATGCCGCGCACGCCAAAGGTTTGAAGGTTACCGGCCACCTCTGCGCCGTGGGATTCAAAGAAGCCGCCTCGCTCGGCATCGACAACCTCGAGCACGGCCTTGCCGTCGACACCGAGTTCTATGCCGACAAGAAGCCCGGAGTCTGCCCCGGGCAGCGCCCGCCGCAGGTCGCCCTCTCCAAGCTCGACGTCGAAGGCCCGGAGATTCAGTCAACCATCAAGGACCTCGTCGCCCATCGCGTTGCCGTCACCTCCACGCTGGCCATCTTCGAGAGCTTCGTGCCTAACCGCCCACCCATGAGCGAAGTCGTGCGTGTGCGCGAGTCCTTGCTGCCGCAGGCCTGGGGCGATTACGTCACCGTTCGCAGTGAGATCGGCGACTCAACAGAGCCATCTCTCTGGCCCACGCTCTTCAAACAGGAACTGCAGTTTGAGCGCGATTTCGTAAAGCAGGGAGGTCTTCTGATGGCTGGCTGCGATCCCACTGGCTATGGAGGCGTGCTACCCGGCTTCGGTGACCAGCGCAATCTCGAACTCCTCGTTGAAGCGGGGTTCACGTCCGAAGAGGCAATCCACATCGCCACCGAAAACGGAGCAGTCTGGCTCGGCGAGCAGGACCACTTTGGAACGATCGCCGCGGGCAAAGCTGCCGACATCGTCGTTGTGAACGGCAATCCTTCTAAAGACATCCACGACGTCGAAAAGGTGGAGATCGTTTTCAAGGACGGCGTCGGCTATTCTCCGCAGAAGATCGTGGAGTCCGTGCGTGGTCTCATGGGAATCCGTTAGCATAATTGCTTGGCTCGTAATCTCTACATTCTTGCCGCAACTCTCCTGCTGTTCGCGCTCGTCTCCTGCGGCATGACACTGCTCAGCCCGACTCTCCAGCCTGGCCTTCCCGGCAACGGATCGCTTTGGAGGACGACCGCGCTCTTTCTCACCCTCGGAGGCTTGATCGTGGCGCTATTCGGCGTGATGACCGCCATGTTCGAGCAGGTCGACCGCCGCGCTGAAGAGCGGCGCCTGCGCGACCGCGCGAAGCGCCGCCCCGGCCACTGATCCCGCCATAAAAAGTTACAATAGTGAAAGGGCCTTTTTGCCCGGGAGACTCACCCAGAACATGTACGAAGTAACCGTGGAGCGCGGATTTTCCTCCGGTCATTATCTGCGCAATTACAAAGGCAAGTGCGAGAACCCACACGGCCACAACTACAAGGTGCGCATCACGTTGCGTGGAGAAAAGCTCGACGCGGCCGGGCTGCTGCTCGACTTCAAGGACCTGAAGCACGTCATGCGTCCCGTCATCGACCGCATCGACCATCAGATGCTGAACGAGCTGGACCCCTTCACCGAGATCAATCCGTCTGCGGAAAACCTCGCGCGCTTCTTCTTCGACGAGACCAACAAGCAGCTCAGCGAGATGACCGGCGGCCGCGTCCGCGTGAAGGATTGCACCATCTACGAGACCGACACCACCACGGCCACCTACTACGAGTGACCGCGCAGTGTACCTGATCGAAATCTACAAATCCGTACAGGGTGAGTCGAGCTTCGCCGGCCGCCCCTGCATCTTCGTGCGCCTCGCCGGATGCAACCTGCGCTGCTCCTGGTGCGACTCCGAATACACCTTCACCGGCGGCTACAAGCTCAGTGAAGACGAAATCGTCGCCGAGATCGAAAAGCTCGCGCCCGCAAAACTCGTCGAGTTCACCGGCGGAGAGCCGCTGCTACAGGAGCGTGAGCTGGTCCTGTTGATGGAGCGCCTGCTCGCGCAGGGGTACGAGCTGATGATCGAGACCAGCGGCGAGCGCCCCATCGACAACGTCCCCAGGGCCGTGCACAAAATCGTCGACGTGAAATGTCCCGGCTCCGGCGAGTCAGCCCGTTTCCGCATGACCAATCTCGCCTCGCTCACCGAGCGCGACGAGCTGAAATTCGTCATCACCAATCGTGAAGACTACGAATTCTCCCGCGATTTCATCCGCGCCAACGCTCTCGAATCCCGCGGTGCGCAGCTTCTGCTCTCGCCCGCGTTCTCAAAAACGCCATCGCCCGAGCGCAGCACCGCCAACTGCCTGGTCGATCCTCGCGAACTCGTGGAATGGATGCTCGACGACGGCCTGAACGCTCGCCTGAGCCTGCAGATTCACAAGTACATCTGGGAGCCGCAGAAAAAAGGAGTGTAGTCAGGAAGGAGTCTAGGCTCAGTCCGTGACGCTGTACTGCAGATAGGGCCGTGAGAGTTTCAGAATTTTGTCGTCACTCATCTCAGTGAGCCTGTCATCGGGATTGGTGACGGGTGTGAAATCGACCTCGACCTTGATGTACGGACACAATCTGTAAACGTATGTCCGGCGAGCGCGCGTAGAAATGCCACCCTCCACGGTGAAAACCGTAAGCAAGTCCGCTCTCGTCATCCCGGGCTTGATTGCATCGATCGCCTCCATCACACTCTCGATTGACTTGGTAAGCGCCTCAGATGTACACAGCGCAGCCGGAACAGGGGTTCCTTGCTGTCCGAGAAGAGCTCTGGCGCATGCAGGGACGAGAGCCAGACAAAATGATCGGCGGGGAATCACTTCTTACCTCCTGCGGGTCAACCTCAATGCGCGTCCAGATACTTATCGAACGGAATATCGAAGGAGAATAGCTCTTTCCCATTCGCATCGCGCAGCTCTCTCAGGCGCAGCTTCGCTCCGCGCAGGGGATTGCCCCCCAGCCCCTCCATGTCGTAGAAGAGAAAACCGGCCCGCGTGGTGTGCGGTTCGACGGCAATGGCCGAATACTCGAATTCAGAAAAATCCTGCTCGATCTTCGAGTCCGGCGTTTTGGGCTTGCCGCCCATCGGGGGCAGCGGTGCCGGCATGGGAATCTTCCTGCCCGTATTGCTCACGTGCGTCATACGCCGCTCCACGTCCTCCGGCTCTGCCGCAGGAATCCTGTCACCCGCGGCAGTGATGAAGTGGATCCGCGCATCCACCAGCGAAATGGGTTTCTCGCCATTGTTGGTCACGATGATTCGGATTGGCATGAAGCCGTTCTTCAGATAATCGACGCGAAAGATGCCCATTTTTTCTTTGGTGTCGAAAGGCTCCGCCGCGATCACCACATGGTCATCGGGATGCGAGTCGAAAGCCGGGTAACTTGACGCATCTTTAGCGGGCGGCAAAGCGTGGTCCAAAGCCGGGAGCGCTGCTGTAGTGAACAAGAGAGCGAGGGAGAGGGAACCGAGAGAACGCAGGCGCATCTTTGGCACGATTATCATCTTCGAATAAGACCTGAGTAAAGTTAGATTCGTAAGCCGATGCTTGCTCTCTACAGTCTCGCGTTGTTTCTGGCCTTGCTCATTGGCGCGCCCTGGTGGCTCATTCGCATGGCCACCAGCGGCAAGTATCGCGAAGGATTGGCCGAACGCTTGGGTCGAGTGCCTGAGCGCATGCTCGCCGATGAGAGGCCGGCAATCTGGGTGCACGCCGTCTCCGTGGGAGAGGTTCTGGCGGCCAGTCGTCTCATCGACGAACTGGCATCGCGCCTTCCCGGATGGCGCGTAGTTGTTTCTACAACAACGCGCACCGGACAAAAGATCGCACGCGAGCGTTTCGGTCACGATCGCGTCTTCTATTTTCCGCTCGACTTCGCCTTCGCCGTCCGCGCCTGGCTACGGGCGTTGCAGCCGCGCATGGTCGTACTTCTCGAAACAGAGTTCTGGCCGCGCATGCTCGTCGAATGTCGCCGCGCAAAAATCCCTGTCGCCGTAGTCAATGCGCGCATCTCCGACCGCTCATGGCCGCGCTATCTGCGCCTGCGCTTTCTGTGGAAGCATCTGCTCAACAGCTTCTGCGTCGTGCTGGCGCAGAGCGAACTCGATGCCGACCGCCTAAGAGCCATCGGTGCGAGCAACGTGCGCGTCGGCGGAAATCTCAAGTTCGGCGTCCGCGTCGCGAAACCCGCGGCCGTAACGGAGGCGCTGCGCAGGAATTTGCCCGCCGACGCTAAGGTCATCGTCTGTGGCTCGACCCTCGCCGGAGAAGAAGAGCTTCTTCTCAACGCACTGCTGACGGATGTCATCACCATTCTTGCGCCGCGCCATCCCGAGCGATTTCGCGCCGTCGAAACATTGCTTTCGCAGCGCGAGACCCCGTATCTCCTGCGTTCCCAATGGATGGAATCTCCTGCTCCGATTCCCGCTGGCACCGTCTTCCTGCTCGATTCCATCGGCGAACTCGCCTCCGTCTACTCCCTCGCCGACCTGGCCTTTATCGGCGGCGGCCTGCTGACATCCGGAGGTCACAATCCGCTCGAGCCCGCCCAGTTCGGCGCCCCCGTCATAATGGGACCGCACTACGAAAACTTCCGTGCCATCGTCGAGAAGCTGCTGGCTGCCGACGCCATCACAGTCGTCGAAATTAAAGAGATACCGTCCACATTCCAACAGCTGCTAACCAACGAAAACGAAGCCCGCGAAATGGGAGCCCGCGCCCGCAAGGTTTTCGAGAGCGAAGCCGGAGCCACCGAAGCCGCAGTCGAAGCGCTCCTTGCAATCGTCGGCCTCACCTCCGGAGTGCGCGCGTGAGCCGTACCCAAGGTCTGCTTACGCCCCTCGTGCCTCTCTACACGGCCGTTCTAAACGCAAAGAACACCGCATACGACCGCGGCTGGATCAAGCCGAAGCACCTCGCGTGGCCGGTCATCAGCGTCGGCAATCTCTCAGTCGGCGGAGCAGGCAAGACGCCGGTAGTCATCCGCCTCGCTCAGCTGCTTAGAGAACAGAGCCACAACGTCGACGTGCTCTCCCGCGGCTATGGCCGCAGCTCGCAAAATGTCGAACGCGTGGACCCGGATGGCTCCGCCGCACGCTATGGCGACGAACCAATCCTCATTGCCCGCAGCTCCAACATCCCCGTCTATGCCAATGTTTCTGTCTATGTAGGCGCCGATCGCTACGCGGCAGGATCACTTGCCGAGCGCGAGCACGCCGGCTCCGGCATTCATCTGGCCCGTATACATTTGCTCGACGACGGCTTCCAGCACCGCCGCCTTGCTCGCGACGTGGACATCGTCGTCCTCCACAGCAGCGACTTCAACGAGCGCCTCCTACCCGCCGGACGCCTCCGCGAGCCGCTAGCCACCCTAAAGCGCGCCTCGATCCTTATCCTTCGCGAAGAAGATCGGCACCTCGAAACAGAGCTGCAACGCCGTAACCCCACCGCGCCCATATGGATTCAGCATCGCCGCCTCGCAATTCCGCAACTAAAGCGAGCCGTCGCCTTTTGCGCCATCGCCCGCCCGGATGAGTTCTTCTCCGCACTGCGCAGTCACAGCGGCGACATCGCTGCAACATCGGCATTCCGAGACCACCATACCTACTCTGACGCCGACCTCGACCAACTCCTCGATCTTCGCGATCAGCACTGCTCCGAAGTATTCATCACCACCGAAAAGGACTGGGTGCGCCTGACTCCGGAACAGCGGACACGACTCGCTCCGCTCAACGTCGCGCGACTTGAGGTTGTGTTCGAAGACGAACCGGCCCTCACCGCGCATTTGCTCAATCTCATTGTGAGAAAATAAAGAATTGTCTCCAGCAGAAAAGAAGTTGCGTGTACTCATCGTGCGACTCGGTGCGATGGGGGATATTCTCCATGCGTTGCCCGCAGTTACAGCCTTGCGCCAGGCGCATCCCGAGTGGTTCATCGGCTGGGCCGTTGAGCCACAGTGGCGCGACCTTCTCTGCACTGAGACATGCGACCGGCGCAGCCCGCAGATGCCCATCATCGACGCCATTCACAGTGTCCCCGCGAAGCAGTGGGCACGTTCGCCGCTCAGCCCGGCGACCCTTCGCGACATCCGGCGTGTGCGGCGCGAGCTGCGCGAGACCCGCTACGATGTTTGCGTCGATCTGCAGGGCGCCGTACGTTCCGCTGTGATTGCCCGCTGGGCGCGCGCCTCCCGCATCATCGGCGAAGACAAACCTCGCGAGCCCGCGGCGCGCTGGCTCTTCAGCGAGCGAGTGAGGACGCAGGGAGTTCACGTCATCGAACAGGCTATTGAAGTATCAAACGCAGTCGCCGGAGAGCCACTGCCCGTCATGCTCCCTTCGCTCCCCGTTTCTGCGGCCGCCGACAACAAAGCTGCCCAAATCGCGCAACCCTTTGTCCTCATCAGTCCCGGAGCAGGATGGGGCGCCAAGCGCTGGCCCGTCGAGCGTTATGCACAGGTGGCCCGTCAGCTTCACCACGCGGGATACACCGTCGTCGTGAACAGCGGGCCCGGCGAAGAATCGATCGCGGACGAGCTTATCGCCCTGAGCGCTGGCGCCGCGACAACACTGAAGGCCACGCTTACAGACCTCATTGCCATCACCCGCCGCGCCTCACTCGTCATCGCCGGAGACACCGGACCCCTTCACCTTGCCAGCGCGCTCGGCAAGTCGGTCGTCGGCATCTTCGGTCCCACCGATCCCGCCCGCAACGGACCCTTCGGCGGCCACTTCCGCGTCCTGCGCCATCCTGAAAGCCGGCGCAATCATGCGCGCCACGAAGCGCCCGAAGCCGGCCTGCTCACCATCACGCCCGAGGCCGTCCTCGACGCCGCGATGCAGCTACTGGAGGACCGAAAGTAGATGGCCGTCACCTGGAGCAGAATCGCACGGCGCATCCGCGTGCCTCTGGGCTTCGCCTTCGCCGCGCTGTACCTCTGGCTGGCGCGCCCGACCCTCGCCTTTATGGCCTTGAGTCTCATTCTTGTAATTCCCGGCATCTGGCTGCGCGCCTACGCCTCCGGATACGTCAAAAAGAATACCGAGCTCACCATGACCGGACCCTACGCCTTTACCCGCAACCCGCTCTATCTCGGTTCGATGCTCATTGCCTTCGGCTTTGCACTGGCCTCGCGCAGCATCTGGATCGCGCTTGCTCTGGCCGTGCTCTTTGCCGTCATTTACGTGCCCGTCATCCGCTCGGAAGAGGCCTTTCTGCGATCGAAGTTCAACGAATTCGACGACTATGCTGCGCGTGTCCCACGATTGCTCCCGAGACTCAGTCCGGCGAGCAGTTCCGAAAGCGAACGGGGTTCATTTTCGTCCGGCCTGTATCGAAAACACCGCGAGTACAATGCACTGATAGGTGCCGTCGCCATCTATGCCGCGCTTGCGCTGCGAATTTATTTCTGGGGTTGAGCGCGGCAGCTTCGCGCACTGTGAGTATTGGATTTGATTTGGCGTCAACGCTTGCTCTTCATTTCTAGCTGCTTGTTGTTTGCGGCGACCCTGGGCGCGCAGGCGCCTCCGTCCATCGCTCCGCTGCGCGCGCCCCGCGCGAGCTTCACCTTCCCTGCAAAGCAAACCCTGAACTATGCCGTCGACTGGCGTGTCTTTCCCGCGGGAATCGTCGCCTTTCACCTCGAAGCCGACGGGGACATGCAGCGCATCACCGTCACCGCGGACACAGTCGGCGCCGTCAATCTGCTCTTCCGCGTCAGCGACCGCTTTCAGTCGTCCTTCAATCGCACCACCGGCTGCTCCGAATCCTTCTCCAAGCAGATCATCGAAGGCCGCCGCCAGGTAAACGGCGATCTGAAATTGAATTACCCCGAGCACAAGGCAATCTACACCGAGAAAAATCTTGTCTCCGGAATCAGCAAGCACCAGGAGTCTGCCATCCCCTCCTGCGTCACCGATTCGCTTTCCGCGATCTTTTACGCAGCATCGCAGCCCATGACCGTCGGCCAGAGCTTTCAGGTGCCTCTCGGCGACGCGATGAAGACCATCCCCGTAACCATGAAGGTGGAAGGGCGCGAAGAGGTACAAACTCCCGCCGGAAAATTTCAGACCCTGCGCGTGGAGCCCACCGCCGATGCCGGCGTCGTCAAGAACCGCGGCAATATCTGGATCTGGTACACCGACGACGACAAACACATGCCGGTGCAGATGCGCGCCCGCTTCTTCTGGGGCACCATCACCTTTCGTCTGACCTCTGTTGAATCGAAATAGGGCGTTTACGGGGTCCCCACGAACAGGTCCTCGTTCGTGGGGTGGCAACTACTGGATTCGATATCGCTCGCGCATCAGTCGCTGCAGGCGCGGCTTGAAGATCAGGTCGTAGGCCAGCTCCTTGTCAGGAAACATGGCGAGCGCGGCGCGACGGCTGTCGGCAACCATCTCGGCAGCTTCGTCAATCGTGAGCGTCGTGTCCTGCCCGATGACCGACATCACCATGTCCATCATCATCTGCAGGCGCCGCAGCTTTCGCTGCTCTTCTTTCAGCTCTTCGGGACTCTGTTTGGTTTCAGATACGGGGTCGAAGGATGGATGGGGCAGATCAGCGGAGCTTGCCGGGTCGTGTGAGCCCATGTACTCAATTTCCTCCCATGCGAGGCATCGTATAACGACTAGACGCGGGTGCGCGGAAAAAGATGCCCCGCCCCGTGCAAAGCTGGTATCAATCCAGTGACAACAACTCCCTTAATGCGCGATTGCCGCCCACGACTCTGCATATAAATGCTGGCCATCAAGATAGAAGCTGGTCAATCCCAGCATGTCCGTGCGATAGGTGGCCACGTGCGCTCCCTGCAGCTCTTCCAGCACCTCATGCCGTGGATGCCCATAGAAATTGCGCCTCCCCACCGAAATCACTGAATACGAGGGCGCAACAGCCGCCAGAAAAGCCGGAGTGGTCGACGTCCTGCTGCCATGATGCCCTACCTTCAGCAGATCCGACTTGAGCCCGCCTTCCGCGATCATGCGCGCCTCGCTCGGCGCTTCCGCATCTCCCTCAAGTAACGCCGAGGTCCCGCCGTAGCTCAGCCGCATCACAAGCGATCCGGAGCCAGCACCCACACCGCCACATCGCCAAACACGAATGCATCACCGGCGGTGTGCGTCACGATCCGCGAGCCGAGTTGCGCAGCCTCATTGAGCACCGCGTCATACTGCGGAACATCTGGATTCCTCCCCACCCAAAGCTCGCGCGGACGAAAGTTCTCGAGGACCGCCCGCATGCCGCCAATATGGTCCGCGTGAGCATGCGTGATGGCTACGGCATCCAGCCGGCGAATCCCCCGCGACCACAGCACCGGCGAGACGACATCCTCGCCCACGTCGAAATTCGACTCCGGCGAGGCTCCCACCAGTCCTCCGGCATCGACGAGCAGCGTCTTGCCATCGGGGGTCACCACCAGCAGGGAATCGCCCTGCCCGACATCAATCGCCGTCACCTCGAGCTGCCCGGCGTGGCGCGAAATCCGATGCGGCAGCACCACCACCGCTGCGCTCAACGCGAGCGCGACGGCCCCTAGGACCAGCCCAAAGCGGCGCATCCGCAGCGCGCAGACTGCGCCGATTGCAAGAAGAATCCCCATGGCGACCGTCCCCGCGCCCGGTGCGGGTATGCGCAGGTCTCCCGCGCGCATGCCGGCAAATGTGGTCACGATCCAGATGACCGTATGCAAAACAACGGTGCATGCCGCAGGCACGAACGCAATCGCAGGGAAAATTAGGACTGCCGCGAATGTCACTAGCGCGAACGATAGCAGCGCCCCGAGGAGCGGCACAATCAGCAAATTCATCGGGAGCGCCAACAGCGTGACACGGTGAAAATACGCCGCCATCGGCAGCATCATCAACATCTCTATGGAGAACGAAACCACCAGCAGCTCCGCAACCCGCAGCCCAAGCCGAATCGCAAACGGCAAAACCGTCCACGCCGCAAACCGTCCCGCCCGGACGCAGATACTGCGCGACCATCCGCAGGCTCACGCGAAACTGCGCAACTTGGGGGGCAACGAAGGATCGATTCTCAGCACCCGCAGATTGCGCACCGCCCTCAGATATGGCCCGAACGTCTTCTCCGCGACCGGCACCGCGATGCCGGCAACCGCCAGCACCGACAGAAGCGTCATCTGGAATCCGGAATCGAACAACGACGAAGGATCCGCCGCCAGCATCACCAATGCAGCGACCCCAATCACGTTGAGCGCCACCCGCTCCCGCCACAGCAGGCGTCCGATCAGATAGAGAGTCACCATCCAGAATGCCCGCTCCACAGGGATCCCGAAGCCCGTAAACACCGCATATCCCAGCGAGCAGCCAATCGTGATGAGCGACGCCCATACCCGCGAAAGTCCCAGCCGCCGCGTCACCCACAAGACCAGCCCCGAAAAAATCGCCAGGTGCAGCCCCGAGACCACCAGAAGGTGAAACGACCCTGTGCGCTCAAAGCCCACGCGTACGCCGCGCTGCAGGTACCTGCGGTCGCCAGTCAGCATCGCCGTCAGCATGGCCGCGTCGTCGTGATCCAGGCCTAGAAATGCGGGCAGGCGATGCCCAGCATCCCGCTCTGCGAAGTCGATCAGACTCGAACCCGCCGCCACCTGAAGCGAATGCAGCCGGCAGGCGAAGGTCTGCGTTTTCGCAGTCGCGACCACCGCCATCTTCTCCGCCTTCGCGCTCCCCAGTGCCCCGATCCCCTGCCGCGGCAGGTACGCCCCCGCATCCCACACACCCGGATCGAGGAACCGCTCTTCCCGGTGCATCGCCAGCATAGCTCGCACCGCATCTCCGCAGTGGATCTGCGGGAAAGCCTCTTCGGCCGGCGTATAAACCGTAACCCGCGCAGTCGAATCCACCGAGGAGCTCAGCCGCAGATCGATCTGCTGGCTCCGCTCTTCACGGGTCTTTGTCGAGAACGGAGTGGTGGATATTACCGTCCGCACCGGCCCGGCTCGCACAACCTCACCTTCCACGGTGCGAGGACTGTTGTCCGCCAGCAGCACCAGCTGCTTCTGTTGATTGACCGAAGGAGCGATCTCCGCGCACAGTGTGCCTAGCAACACAAACAGCAGTCCGGTCACGGGCCATGCCAGGCGAGGCGCAATTCTCAGAGCGATCGCTGTCACCGCCAACAACATCAGCAGCGCAACCAGGAGAATTCCCGGCGTCCTCCAGAAGTAGTGCGCGCAGAGAATCCCGGCCGCGAATCCGCACGCTCCGAAGAGCGCTGGCGCAGCCAGAAAGCGAAAAGAGTTTGCTCGCCGCGTTGCAGGCGCATCAGGCCCGGCTGCGTAAGCCGGTGATCTATCCGGAATGGTCGCCGTAGCCATCGCATTCCATCACCGCCCGGCGCGGAAAACGCTCTACAGCGACAGCATCGCGACGCTCTCCAAGTGGAAAGTCTGCGGAAACAGGTCCACCATATGCAGTTTGGTGAGTTGGTAGCCCGAGTCTAGCAGCGATTTCAGATCGCGCGACAAAGTTGCCGGATCGCACGAAACGTAAGTAATGTGCGCGGGACGAATCTCCGCTAGCAGCGCCGTGATCTCCTTGCCCAGCCCCGCCCGCGGAGGATCCACCACCACAAAGTCCGGCTTGCGCTGCCCGTCCGACCGCGCCCTGCGCAAAAACTCAAGCGTGCTCGCCGCCGCCACGCGATGCGCGCCGCCACCGAGGTTCTCGCGCAAATCCCTCACCGAACTCGCCGCCGCTTCCACCGCTACCACTTTGCTGAACCGAGAAGCCAGCGCACGCGCAAACAGCCCCACGCCCGCATACAGATCCCAGGCCACCTCCCCCGCTCGATCCATAGCCACCAGCTCGACAAGCGGATCGATCAAGAACCGGTTCACCTGAAAAAACGCTCCCAGGCTTACCCGATACTCCTCGCCCCCGGCCTTGTACGCAAGCGCCTGTTCACCTGCCTGCGCAAGCATCGCTCCTTGCGCTTTTCCGCGCGCGGACGAGAGCACAGCCGCGCCCTTGACTCTCGGAATCGCCCCGACCAACTGCGGCCACAGCCGCTTGAGATCGCCGCTCGCCTCGCCCTTGCTCCGCCCGCTCAATAGCGTAATCAGCACTGCTCTCTGATCGGCGTTTGTAAAAAACTCTACTTCGCTGAAGCACTCGCCCAGCCGCCAATCCTTTGCTCGCTCCCGCACCGCTGCAAGCGCCTCTTGCAGCACCGGAGCAGCAATCGGGCACTCCTTCACCGCAAGATTCGCATGCGATCCGCGTCTCTTGTAGCACAGCATCGACGACACCCTGTCCACATGCAGGCGAATACGGTTCCGATATCCAAACGCCTCGCCCTGCACTGCGAAGATCGGAGGAATATCTGCCAGATGCGCCCGCGCCAGCGATTCGCGCAGGATCTGCACCTTCATCTCCACTTGCGCCGCGTAGCGTGCATGTTGATAGTGGCACCCTCCGCATTCCCCAAAGTAAGCGCACGCCGCCGCCGCCCGTTCCGGCGATGACTCCAGCACACTGTCCAACTCGGCATTCGCATAGCTGCCGCGGTCTTCGCCGACATGTGCCTCAACCACCTCGCCCGGCAGTGTAAACGGGACGAAGATGGCCTTGCCCTCATCGCGCGCCAGCCCCGCTCCGCCGTAGATGGCCTTTTCAATCTGCAGTTTCATCTGTAGGGAGCCCTAGCTCATATAAAACAAACTCAGCCGCGGCAGCCCATACTTCTCCAGCAGCCGCTTGTGCAGAAACTGCTGTTCCACCTGCCGAATCTGCGCCGTCTGCATCCGCGAGCGATACGCTGCCAGGGCGCGGGAGCTTTCCTCGCGCATCGCAACCAGATCGGTCTCCGGCGTACCGGCCATCATCGCGCTAAAGAGTTTCTCCTCCATCACCGTCAGCCGCCGCTCCATCTCTTCCAAATTCGGAGCGCCCGCCTTCACCTCTTCCGCAACCGCTCGCAGGCTTCCCGCAATCGGATGCGCTATCTCCCCGACCAGGCCGGTAATCCTCGCCCCATCGATCTGCTCCGCGCAACTTCTAAGGTGCGCCGCAATCCGCTCCGGCTCGAATCCCGCAGCAGCATTTGCCCGCGCCGCTGGCTCCGCTCCGACCGAGGCTTCCTTCATATCCTCGACCGCGGTCATTACCTCCTGTGCGCAGTAGGCCAGCCCGTTGATGCGTCGCACCCGTGCGCGGCCCTTGCGCGCATCGTACTTGTCAAAAGCGCCGTCAATCCCCCGCAGCACCGCCTCCAGTGGAACGCCCGCCTCGCGCCACGTCTCAATCAACGCCCAGTCGAGAGTCGACAACAGCAGCAGCGATCCCCGCCGCCGTTGAAAATGTTCTTCAATTTCCGTGAAGTAGTTAAAGTAATTGTTCAAGTTTTGCTTCAGGCCTTCGCCCGTGCGCCATCGCCCGCATGATGACGGGCTTTCGGGCTGGCATGTTTTGCCGCCAGATTGCGAGCGTAGATAAGGCGCAGCCCTTCCAGCGTAAGCGTGTCGTTGACGTGCTTGATGTACTTCGACTCGTCCGCGATCAGGTGCGCCAGGCCGCCCGTCGCCACGCAGGTGGTGTCCGGTCCCAACTCGGCAATCATCCGCTCAAGGATGCTGTCTACCAGCCCGATATGCCCGTAGAAAAGCCCGATCTGCAGGTTATCGACCGTATTGGTCCCGATGACCTTTGGCGGCCGTTTGATCTCCACCCGCGGCAGTCGCGCAGCGCGCGCAAATAGCGCCTCGGCGGAAATGTTCAGTCCGGGAGAGATCGCGCCTCCCAGAAACTCTCCCTTGCGTGAGACCACATCGAAATTCGTCGCCGTACCGAAGTCCACAACGATACACGGACCGCCGTACTGCTCGAATGCTCCCACGCAGTTCGCCACGCGGTCCGCGCCCACCTCGCTCGGATTATCGGTGAGAATCGGCAGCCCCGTCTTCACGCCCGGCTCGATAAACACCGGCTTCTGTTTGAAGTAGCGCTCGCAGAAGGTGCGCAGAATCCAGTCCATCGGAGGCACCACCGACGCAATGATGATGCCGGTGATCTCGCTGCTCGCGACTCCCTCGCCTTGCAACAGGTTGCGGATCAGGATGCCGTACTCATCGGCCGTCTGCGCATGGCGCGTGCTGATGCGCCAGGTGATGCGGAGCTCACCGGGCACCCCATCCACCAGCGGAAAAAGCGCAATGACTGTATTCGTGTTGTTGACGTTCAGTGCCAGCAGCATGCCATCACCGTTTCAGTTTCTGCTCGCGGACACCGCCGGAGTACACAGTCTTCACGCCCTCCGGCGTGCGAATCTGCAGAAAGCCGCGCGAATCCAGACCCTCTGTTACCCCCGCATAGCCGTCGAGCCCTTCCACGTACACCTGCTTGCCCCGAATCCACGACGACAACCGCTCGAGCCGCGTGAGAATGCTCGCCGTTGCCTGCACCAGTTCTCGCGGCGCAGTGAGTGCATTCACCTCGCGGTCCAGCGATTGTAGCAAAGCCGCCAATAGCTCCTGGCGCGGCCAGTCGCGCCCCGTCTCGATGTAAAGTGACGTCGCCAGCTCCCGCAACTCCGGCGGAAACTGCTGCTGATGCACATTGATGCCGATGCCGATGACCATGTGGCGGATGCGCGTCACCTCGGCATTCAGTTCGCTGAGAATGCCGCAGAACTTGCGTCGTCCAAAGAGCAGATCGTTCGGCCAGCGCAGATCAGCCTCGAGCGACGCCACGCGCTCGACCGCATCGTGCACCGCCAGCCCCGCCGCCAGCGAGAGCCAAAGCGCATCCGCCGGAACCAGCCTTGGCCGAAGCAGCACGCTCATGTAGAGCCCCGACCCTGGCGGCGATTCCCATCCGTGCGCCCCACGTCCGCGTCCCGCCGTCTGCTCGTCGGCCACGTACACCATGCTGTCTGGTGCGCCGCTGTCCCCTTCAGCCATGGCGTGTGTGTTCGTAGAGTGAATGCTCTCGAAGAAGCGGATCTTTCCCGCAAATCGCGTGCCGGCCAGCGCAGCATCCAGCCCAGCCGCATCAAATCCGGCTTCGAAGGCGCGCGTTGCCATGTGGCCTTAGTAAATCTCCGCTGTGATGCGCATGCTCAGGTCGACTGCGGGCGCGGAGTGCGTCAGAGCGCCGACCGAAATGTAATCCACGCCCGTCAGCGCATACTTGCGGATATTGTCGAGCAGAATGCCGCCCGATGCCTCGACCGGAATTTTGTCGCCGCGCTCGCGCACCAGGTTCACCGCCTTCTTCACGTCGGAAGGGCTCATGTTATCCAGCAGCAGTGACTCGGCCCCATTATCGAGCGCCAGCCTTAGCTCGTCGAAGCTTCGAACCTCAATGTCAATCGTCTGCCCCGCGGCCCGCAATTCGTGCGCCTTCTTCAGCACCTTCTCGATGCCGCCACCCAGCGAAATGTGATTGTTCTTGATCAGAATCCCATCGGAAAGATCCAGCCGGTGATTCTCGCCGCCGCCGCAGCGTACCGCGTACTTGTCGAGCACGCGCAGCCCGGGGATCGTCTTGCGCGTATCCAGAACTTTCGTGTTTGTACCCGAGATCGCATCCACGTGCTGCCGCGTCAGCGTGGCAATGCCGCTCATCCGCTGCATCAGGTTCAGAATGACGCGCTCGCACGCCAGGATCACGCGCGCGTTGTGGCGGATCACGGCAATAGCCTGCCCCTTCTTTACGCGCACGCCATCGAACATCTCCGGATGGCTCACCACTTCGTAACGGCCGCTGTTACGTTTATCTAGTCGCGCAAAAATCTCCAGGAATCGCGGGATGCAGCCAAGCCCGGAGATCACGCAGTCCTGCTTGGCGATGACTGTGGCCGAAGCGAGCAGAGCAGGATCAATCGTAATCGCTGTCGTCACGTCGCTGGTGGCCTTGTCCTCGAGCAGCGCCTGCTCCAGGATGGCTTCGATTTTTCGGCTCCTCCACTCCATACTTGCTCCGGTCCTAAACCAGCTGCTCGAGTCGTTCGATCGCGTCCAGTGTCTCCTGGCGCAGCGTGGCCGACTCCGACGCCTGCTTCCTCAATCCCGCAATCACCTTCTCCGGCGCCTTGGCCAGAAAACCCTCATTCTCGAGTTGCCGTTCAGCGTTGATCAGTACCTTCTCATACTGCTCCAGTTTCTTGCGCAGCCGCTCACGTTCGGCGGCAACATCGATCTTCCTCTCATACGGGAAGCCAACTGTAAAGCTCACCATTGTCCTCGAATGCGTGGAAGGAAGCGCCCACGTCGCAGGGAATCTTACAGATGACACCCGCGCCGTCTTGCCGATGATGTCCCGGTTCGTCGCCGCAAGAGATTGGATTCTCTCCGCCCCGAAAATCTCCGCCGCAATCTCCTCGCGCTCCGGCACATCCAGATCCTTACGCAACCCGCGCAGCGTGACGATCAGCTCCTGCAGGTCCGCCATCCCGCGCTCCACAGCGGCATCAATCGCGCTCCCATCCGCCTGCGGATACCGCGTCAGCGCAATCGACTTCGCCGGAGCGTTGCCGTCATACAGCGCATGCCACAGCTCTTCGGTGATGAACGGCATGAACGGCGACAGCAGTCGCAGCGAGGCTTCAAAGACCTGCAGCAATGTCGTGAGTGCCGCCTGCGGGGTGCCCCATTCAAGCCCGGTTTTGGATTGAGTGGGTGTAGCGAACTCCAGCCGCAGCTTCACTATCTCCAGATACCAGTCGCAGAAGTCACCCCAGAAGAAGCGATACACCGCGTTCGCCGCCTCATCAAAGCGGTACTCGCCCAGCGCGGCATTTACTTCCGCCGCCACGCCATTCAATCGCGATACAATCCAACGCGCTTCAATCGGCGCATCCGCAGCCACCGCCGGCATCGCTCCTAGTTTTGAAGCGTCCACCTCAATCCCCACCTGCCTCGCGCGGTCGATGTTCATGAAGATGAACCGCGCCGCGTTCCAGATCTTGTTCGCGAAGGCGCGATACCCGTCGATACGGTCTTCGCTCAGCGCAATGTCGGTACCCGGAGAAGCCATTGCGGCCAGTGTGAACCGCACCGCATCCGTTCCGAACTTGCCGACCACTTCGATGGGATCGATCACGTTGCCTTTGGTCTTCGACATTTTCTGCCGCTCGGCATCGCGAATCAGCCCGTGAATATAAACATCACGAAACGGGACCGCATCCTTCAGCGTGCGCTCCGAACCATCGGCCATCGGCACATCGAGCATGAAGTGGCAGCCGAACATGATCATGCGCGCCACCCAGAAGAACAGAATGTCGAATCCAGTAACCAACTGCTGAGTAGGATAGAAAACATCCAAGTCGCGCGTATGCTCCGGCCATCCGAAAACGGTGCAGGGAAGCAGACCCGACGAAAACCATGTGTCGAGCACATCCGTCTCCTGCGTGATCTCCGCGCTTCCACAATGCCCGCACTTCGCTGGAGTCTCCCGCGCTACCGTGATCTGCTTGCATGTAGCGCAGTGCCATGCAGGAATGCGATGCCCCCACCATAGCTGTCGCGAGATGCACCAGTCGTAGATGTTGCGCATCCACCCGAAATACGTCTTCGCATACTGCTCTGGCGTGAACCGTATGTGTCCCTGCTCCACCGCGGCGATCGCCTTGTCCGCTAGCGGCTGAATCTTCACAAACCACTGGGTCGACAACCGCGGCTCGACCACCGTCTTGCTCCGGTCGCACTTGCCTACCGAGTTGGCGTGGTCCTTCACCGCGCCAAGCAATCCCTGCGCTTCGAGATCCGCCAGCACGCGCTTGCGCGCCTCGTAGCGATCCAGCCCCGTGTACAGGCCGGCCTCGGCATTCATATGCGCTATCTCGTCCATCACCGAGATCGCCGGCAATCCATGCCGTTGCCCAATCGCAAAATCATTCGGATCGTGCGCCGGAGTTACCTTCACCGCGCCCGTGCCGAACTCCGCGCTCACCCAGCTATCGGTGACCACCGGAATCTCCCTGCCCACCAGCGGCAGCCGCAGTCGCCTGCCATGCAGGTGTTTGTAGCGCTCGTCATCGGGATTGACTGCGACCGCCGTATCTCCCAGCATCGTCTCCGGACGCGTCGTGGCCACGGTGACAAACAGCCCCGGCTCGACCTGGTCCGGTTGCGTCTCGCTCAGCACCGGATAACGAATTTCCCACAGCTTGCCCTGCTGCTCTTCATGCACTACTTCAAGGTCGCTGATCGCCGTCTGGCAGTCAGGGCACCAGTTCACAATGTACACGCCGCGATAGATCAGCCCCTGCTCGTACAGCCGCACGAATGCCTCGCGCACCGCACGAGACAGGTTCTCGTCCATCGTGAAGTACTCTCGCGACCAGTCGACGCTGGTCCCGAGCCGCTTCATCTGTTCCAAGATCGCCCCGCCGTAGTGCCGTTTCCACTCCCATACGCGCTTTTCAAAGGCCTCGCGGCCGATTTTCAGCCTGCTCGTCCCCTCGCTCTCCAACTGCTTTGACACCATCAGCTGGGTCGCAATGCCGGCGTGGTCCGTCCCGGGAACCCACAGCGTCCGGTGGCCCAGCATGCGATGCCAGCGAACCAGAATGTCCGATTCCGTGTGCTCGAACATGTGCCCCATGTGCAGGTTGCCCGTCACATTGGGTGGGGGCAGCAGCATGGTGAAGACCGGCGCATCGGTGACGCATTCAGGGTCGTTTTCAGGCGAGGGCACGTCGAACAGGCGTTCGCTTACCCAATAGGCGGCCCAGCGATCTTCAATCGCAGTCGGGTCATAAGCTTTCTGGAGTTCTTGCGGCATTTCCGGTGAGAAGACAACCCTTTACGATAGCACGGTAAGGCAGCCAAATCCCTTCCGTCCGGCAAGCACAAGGGCCGCCCGCAGGCGGCCCTCATCGAATTCCCGCTGAACCCGTGCTAGAACGGATTCACCTTGGCCAGGCCCTTCTTCTTCTTGTGCTTGCTCGAAGACTCGTCCTTCGAGTTGTAAGGGGCCTTCTTGCTCTTGCCGTTGGCCGTCGTGCCCGTGGCCACCTGCGCTCCACCGCTCTTCACATCGTTGATCTGATTAGGAGCCTCGGCCGGTTTATCGATCGCCGGCAGCGGCTGATTATTGGTTGGAGCGACCGCGTTGACTACCGGAGTCTCAGGCACGCGAACCGCGCGGTCAACATCCGCGCTCGTACCCGTCATCGGAGAAGCCGGTGCAGCCGAGTTGGACGTGGGCGCAGCCGAATTTCCCGCGCCATTTGCGTCTCCTGCGCCTCCGCCGGCATTTGTGTTGCCGGTATCCGCATTTGACGCTTTGCTACCGTCATTCAGGACTTCCACCGTCACCGTGCTGCCCGGCGAGCCGGAGGAATCCGGCACTGTCTCAAACTTCAGAGGGGTCGCCGGCTGCTCCGTACGCGGAGGAGCAGTACCATTGCTGATCGCCGTTGCCGTTGTATCCGTTCCGTTCGGCGCGACGCCGGGCAGGGGTGTACCCTTCATCGCCGCCTGGAAGATCGCCGTCGTATCCTTGCTCACCTGGGGAGCCAGCGTAGGAGCCGGATCTGTCAGTGTCGGCTCACCCACACGCGCTGCCTCCACCGTCGATGGGCCGTGCTTTACCAGCAGCATGGCGCGATCCTTGATCTTCACATTCACGCGGCTGCCTTCCTCGGCTTCGCTCTCCGCCAGCTCCTGAGCCGTTGGTTCCGGCACCGGACGTCCCAGGGCGATCAGCCGGTCCTTCGCATCTTCCACATGCGGAGCCATCGGATACCGCGTCACCACCCGCGACCACGCCGCTGCCGCACGATCGTTGAAGACTCTCACCAGTTGCGCCTTTGCCGCTGGCGGAATATTCAACCGGCTGGCGAGCTGCGCCTGGTTCGCGTAAGCATCACCCAGCGTGATCAGCGTCATATCGCTGCGGCTGAAGAGCGGATACGAGTCGGTCACCGTCTGCAGCCGGGCAATGCTGGCCGGCCAGTTCATGCGTAGCGCATAAAAGGATCCAATCTCGTATTGCCGTTGCGCCAGCACTTCCTGCACGTCGCGCAGCCGCTGCTTGGCGCGCGGAATCAGCGGCGAATCCGGAAAGTCCTGGATCATCGTCCGGTATTCCTGCTCCGCGTGCACCGCATTTTGCGGATCCCGGTCCGGCTTCTCCATCTGCTGGAAGTAAATATCCCCCACCTTCATCTGTGCTTCCGCTGCTTCCGGAGTATTCGGGAAGAAGGTGATGAAATCCTTGTACTCGCCCTCAGCCTGCGTCAGCGCCGCCGATCCGCCTTCCTTGTACCAGGTGTCGCCGATCGCCAGCTTGGCGCGCATCGCGTACTCGGTCTCGGGATAGGTATTGAGCAGGGTCTGCAGGTCCAGCCGCGCCACATCGTACTTGCCCTTCTTCATGGCCAGCATGGCCTTGTCGAACAGTTCCTTGTCCGGCTGCTTCGACTTCACATTTGCCAGCGGATTCTGGCCGAGATCGCTCTGCTTCTTCTTCTTCTTGCCGATCGCATGGGCCGACGGCACGAGTGCCACGCACAAGCCGATCACTGCAATCTGGGTAATAACGCGATTCATAACACCTCAACCATTCTCGATGCTTGCGGCCGCTGACCGTTCGCCGCCCGTTCTGAACTCACTCCGCCGCCGCCATTTGCGCCATCTGCAGCAGCTCCCGCGCATTCTGCTCCGCCCGCCCATCGGCGAAGACCGCGCTGCCCGCCACCAATAGATCCGCTCCAGCTTCGACGACCTGCGCAATCGTGTCGTGAGCAACGCCGCCGTCCACTTCAATCCTATAGCTGTGACCCAACTCCTGCCGAAGCTCCTTCAACCGCCGGATCTTCTTCAGCGAGTAGGGAATAAAGCTCTGCCCGCCAAATCCCGGATTCACGCTCATCACCAGCACATGGTGCACCATGCCCAGGATCGGAATCAGCAGATCCACCTCGGTCGCCGGATTGATCACCACCGCCGGCTGCATCCCGTGCTGTGCAATGTGCTCCAGCGTGCGGTGCAGATGCCCGCAGGCCTCATAGTGAACGCTCATCCAGTCGGCTCCCGCATCCGCAAACGCCTCGATAAAGTCGTTCGGATTCTCGATCATCATGTGGCAGTCGATCGGCAGGGAAGTCACCTTGCGCAGCGACGCCAGCACCGGAGTCCCAATCGTCAGATTGGGCACAAAATGCCCGTCCATCACATCAAAATGGATAACCGTGCCGCCGCCCGCCTCGGCAGCCTGAACCTCATCCGCCAGATGTCCAAAATCGGCCGAGAGGATCGATGGAAGAAGCTCAACCAAGATGCAAAAAGTGTATCAGCCCCCGGCCTCGTATGACAGCGGCAGTCTTCACGCCGCAGAATCAATAAATCCGGAAATTGATCTCCAACGTGGTCCCGACCGGTACTGCCTTCCCTTGAAACACGCCCGGCTTGAATTTGTATTGCTTAACTGCCTCGACCGCCTTCTCATCGAGGCTCTGGGCATCCGGACGAAGCTTGGGAGGCACAGTCTCAGCGATCGACTTCACCAAATGGACATCTTGCGGATTTCCTTTAATGTCCACGACCAGTCCGATGGTGCATGTTCCGCTGATCTTCTTTTTACGAGCCTTGTCAGTTAACTCCGGATCTACCGAATAGATGACTTGAGGATCCGTAACACCGTTACCGACGTGATAAATCCCCGACGCGTCCGGATTCGGTCTTGGCGTAGGATTCGCCGGTGAGCTCCCTTTACCGGCGTTCTCCTGAGGCGCAGCAGTTTTTGGCTGCTGAGACTCCTGCACTGGCTTCGCGCTAACGGAAGCGCCGGAGACCGTCATTCCCAAACCCATCAACAGCGACGCCGAAATCATCCGTGCCGATCGACGCATACTGTCCCTCGTAATGCCGAAAGTATCCGTCCCCAAGGTGCAGTCAGGCAAGCATAGGCGTCATGCGAAACTGGCGTTTTTCTCAGGCTCGTCATCTGAGCGAAGCGCGGCGTACGGCGCTTTGAAGGAAACTGATATACGATTTCGCAGAACAGTCGATCAATGGACACGTCTCGAATTGGCCCACCCGCTCCCGCCCGTATCTATCGGATGAAATCGATGCAACGAGCTGTTGGGATGGTCCTTCTCGCTTGCGGTTTCATTTTCATCGTTGCAATTTGGGGAACGGTACTGGCGGGAAAAAAGGAGCCGGCATTCCTTGAAAATGATGTTTCCGATTGTTTTCTTGATATTTGCCGCGACGTTCACCATTCGTGCCTATCGCAACAGGGTGAGATTGTCGGATGCTGCAATTGAGCTGCGGACTATCCGGTCAAACGGTTTTACCATTCGATAAAATCCGTGGACGACGCAGGTATTTCGATCCCGGCTATCAAAATGCGCCAGGCGCCTGGCACTTGGTATTCGAGTCAAATGATGACCGGTACAACTCGATTGATATCGAGGATTTGTATCGATTTGACAGCTTCTTCCAGGAATGGTTCCACGCTCTTCCAGATCTGGACGAACTGGATAAGAAGGTGCCTAAGCCCTCAAATTTTGGCTTGGCGTAACGCGGACTCTTCATCCGTCATTTGTCTGCGGTCTTGTGGCTGCGTCGGGTGCTGAGCTACCCCCCACCTTCACATCCGCAAACACAAACCCGTCTCGCTCCACCACCTCGCCGCTCTCCACAGGAATCTCTCGCCTGAACATCGGCCCGGCATAAGCCACCGTATGAAACTCGCCCCGCTCCGCGCACGGATCCACATCTCCCGGCATCGCCTGCAGCACCGCCTCATCCAGACCCCGCCCCGCAAACTCCTTCGCCAGCTTCTTCGGATCGACGCACACGATCCGCGCCTTCACGCCCGCCGCGAGCATCTCCCGAACCAGCTCCCGCGTGGGCAATCCCCACAGCGGAAACACCGGTGTCAGCCCCGCCCCGGCCAGTTTGTCCTCGCGATACCTGCGCACATCTTCGAGAAACAAATCGCCGAACGCCATCACCTCGACGCCATCCGCGACCACCCGCGCACACGCCTCGCGCATCACGGCCTCGTACTGCTCATTCGAGCACGGCCACGGGAGCGGAACCGTGATCAGCGGCAACCCCGCCGCCTCCGCTTGCGCCTCAACCAGCTCTCTCCGCGTGCCATGCATGGCCACGCGATCGAAGGCCGCATTCATCGTCGTCATCAGCCCGGCAATTTCATACTCTCCGCTTCGCCTCAACACATGCAGAGTCCACGCGCTGTCTTTGCCGCTGCTCCAGGAAACCAAAGCCTTCTTCTTCATGCTTCCAGCTTAGCCGTGATTCAGGCCGCATCTGTCTCCCGAACTCCAGCCTTCGGGACGTACGAAGTGCCCTCCTGGCTGGTACCATGCAAGCCATGAACAAAGTTGCGCCATTCCTCTGGTTCAATGACAACGCCGAAGAAGCCGCCGAGTTTTATCTGAGCGTCTTCCCGCACGCGCGCAAGCTCGGTGAGGTGCGTTCCAAAGGCGTGGGACCCTGGCCCGTGGGCAAGATTGCCACTATCACGATCGACCTTGAGGGTCAGGAGATGGTCTTTCTCAACGGCGGCCCCGCGCATCAGCTCAACCCCGCCTTCTCGTTCTTCGTCCGCTGCGACTCCCAGGAAGAGATCGACAGCTACTGGGACAAGTTGATCGAAGGCGGAAATCCTATGGCCTGTGGCTGGCTCACGGACCGCTTCGGCCTCTGCTGGCAGATTGTGCCACGCAATATCGGCGAGTTGATCAGTCATCCCAAAGCCATGCAAGCCATGATGGGGATGATCAAGATGGACCTGCCCGCGCTGGAAGCCGCCGCGAGAGAGAACTGATAGCCTTCTCCAGCCAGATCCCTTGCTGTGAGATTGCTGCAGGGTGTTGGGTTGCGATTTTCCGTTGCTCAACCGGAAACGAGAGTCTTCCTCTTCATGCTTCCAGCCTGGGTTGATTATGGAGAGCTGTTTTAACCTCCGGTCGATATTACCGCCTCTTTACGGTGAGCCACGGCATGCCGCGGTAGGAATCCGTCACGACCCAGGCACCAGCCGTCAGCGCCACCGAGACGATGGTCTCGCTCCACTGGAAGGTGCTTCGGGAGCCTGGCGCGATCATGATCGGTCCCCACACCAGCAGCGTGAACATCCCGATCTCGAACGCCGAGAGCGCGGCAGCCAGCCGTGCATACACACCGATAAGCACCGCCGCACCCGCCACAATCAAGGCCCAACCCGTGAAATACGCCCAGAACACATGCCATGGCAGCCAGCCAGGCACCAGCGAGACGGTATTTTGGAGATAGGCGAAATGGGCCATGCCGAACGGGATCAAGGCGAGGCCATAGAGCACTCTGGCGATACGCAGACCCTTATCTCCGGTGGCGAAACCGAGGCGCTCCCTGTCCCAGTCAGTGGCGAACCAGGCATACAGTACCCACGCGGCCGCCACCATCACTGCGGTCTTACATGCAGCCCACCAAATGTCCACCGTGGGCGAGAGGAAAATGCCCGGCACCCTCAACAGCAGCAACCAAAGCAGGAGACAGGCGAACAGCATGCGCGCAGCGAAGGCGGCTGTGCGATGCCAGAGCAGGCCTATGCCAGATGCAAGGGAGATAGAGGCGCAGACCAGTGCGGGCACACCCTTGGGAACCGGCTGCCATATCACGGCATAATCGTCTTTGATCAGGCCCAGAATTCCGAGGGCGATCATGGTCGCCGCAAAAGCCGCATGACCCACACTCGCGATGCGCACCGCCCTATCCTCCGGTCTTCGGGTTCATCGAATTACGCCCTCACCGCCGCCGTCTCCCCAATCTCCCTTCTCGTCGGAGCCAGCGCGATCAGGGTCACCCCAATCACAACCAGCACACCCGACCCGATCAGAAATCCTGTGCGCATGGTCGGCATTTCGAGTCCCTGTATCGACATCGTCACCGCGTGAGCAAAGCTCGACCAAGCCGCGAAAGCGATCACACTGCGATGCGCCGACGGATACCGCACCGCGATCAGCAGAAACACCCCGAGGGTGAAGTACAGGCTCATCATCATGGTGTCGCCCGTATCCGATCCCGCCGGATCTCGCAACCCCCAGATCAACGGAACAATGGCCGCCGTAAAGAACAACCCCACCACCACCAACACAACCCTCAGCGCTCGCTCTCGCCACATCGCGCCCTCCTCTCGCTCCTAATCCTCCCGCGTCCGCAACCTCGGTCCGCACGCACTCGCAAACGGATTGGCCACGAACGTCCCCGGCAGCCCCGAAATAATGACCGTCCCATCTGCATTGAAGTGCGCCGTCCGATACTCGCCATAGGGAAGCCCATTCATCCGCCTCCAGTTCTGCCCGCCATCCGTCGTGATGTACACCCCTGTGAGCGCCGTCACCACCTGGCGGCTCGGCATCACCGGATCCACCTCAATCCCATACGCCCGGATATTCGACCCCGTCTCGTCCTGATCTCTGTGGTAAATGAACACCTCATCCGTCACCTTCCACACCAGGTCCGCGTTCACCGGCTCATAGATTCCCCAGCACGCCGCAATATGCAGCCCTCCCACCGTGTTGATCGCGTGGATAGCCGAGTCCGGCTCCACTCCCTTCACCTCGCTCCACCTCATCGTCCGCAGGTCCAGCCGATATATCTGGTCGCCCGTCCCTACATACAGTGCCCTCGGACGCACCCTCTCCCGCTTGTCCCACTCCATCGAAAAAATCTGCAGATCTGTGGGAATCTGCGGTAGCCGCCCATCTTCCACCCACTCGTCTCCGCGCCCCCTGTGATAACTGAACAGCTTCGGATCCATATCGAAATATCCATACGCCACGATCAGCCGCTTGCCGTCCGCCGTCATCTTGGCCGCCGCCGCCCTTACAGGATCGCCCTCCTTCTTCGTGATGCTCACCCACGGCCTGTCATGCGGAACCCGTGGCCCCGCGATATACTTCACGACCGCGTCCGAGCTACGCGGAATCACCTGAAACGCACCCTTCTGCGTCGTCACCACAAACTCCCCGCCGCCGGGAGCCACACTCAACCCATTCCGCAGTCCCTCATCGATCCCCGCGTCAAAATATTCAGGCCCCAGCCGCGCCACTACGGTCCACGTCTCGCCGCCGTCTGTTGACTTGGAGATGAATAGGGACCGCTCCTCGGCCGGAACCTCGTCGCTCAAATCCGCACTGAGACCCCACAACACATTGCGATCTCTGGCGCGGTCGCTCGCTTTCAGGCTGGGATCCGTGGCCATCACTTCTACAAAATCCGCCGCGTACGCGTGACTCCCTGGCAGCGTCTTCACCTCGCGCACATAGCAGTCGTTCGCGTTCTGCTTTGAATTCGCCCCCGGCTCCTGTCCGCACACCATCAAGGGAGCCGCCAGGACCATCCACCCGCTCATCCGCCTTAGCCACCGGCCGCGCACCACCGCACACCCCCGACAGCGAGTCTAGAGCACCGCCATCCCACGCCTACTTCCAACTCCCTTATGATCCTGTCCGCCCTGGTGCAGAATCACGGCATTCACCTGTCCCTTTTCATCGGTGACGAACTCCACCTCGGCATTCACCACCTTGAGGAAGAACTTCGTCTGCGATTCAGGGTACACAGGAAACGTCGGCTGGTTTGTCGCCTGTGTCATCAGCTGATCGCCTTCGAGCGTAAACGTCACGCTGAAATTCGGCGCCAGCTGATAAGTCCCCACATAGCGCGCCAGCACCGCCGGATCCACCTTCACCACCGTGCGCTCGACGGGCTTCCAGTCCGGCCAGTTATATGCGGCCGCGATCGCACTCATCACTTCCGCCGCGAGACGGCTCCCACCCTGAGCATTCGTCATCACCGCTGCGCCATCGCCGTTGCTGTCGTATCCGACGAACAGGGCTTCGTAGCCTTCATTAACGCCGCCGTGCGAGAACCACTTGTCCGCAGTTGACCCGCCAAGCGACAATCCCAGTCCCCAGTCACCCTTCCCCGGAGTCAGCATCTGCTGTGTCATCGACTGCGACAGCACATGATTCGCCTTACCCGCGAGCGAATTCTGCACTTCGATCACGTACCGGCACAAGTCCGACGCCGTCGTCCACAATCCCGCTGCCGCCATCTCCGGATACGTGTGCGGGCCGCCCTTCACCGGCGTTCCATCGGCGTTGTATGGCATCGCCGCATTCGTCAGCAGCGCCGCAGGCAGAGGCTGCTGATACGTGCTGTGGCTCATCCCAATTGGAGCCAGCACCGTGTCGTGCAGAAACTGCGGATACGGCTCCTTCACCGTATCGATCACCAGTTGCTGCATCACCGAGTACCCGCCTCCGGAATACCGCCACTCCTTTCCCGGCGGGCTATCCAGGCGTATCGGCTCCGTATTGGCCGGCTTCTCTCCATTCAGCACCTGCACGAGCGTCGGAACCGGCTCTCCCGCCGCATATCCGGGAAAGCCATGGACCGTCAGCCCCGCCGTGTGCGTCAGCAGTTCCCGCAGGGTCACCACCGCACCCGGAACGGCTGTACTCGCCGGAAGCTTCCAGGTTGTGAGCTTCGAATTTATGTCCGCATCGAGCGACAGCTTGGCTTCCTGCACCAGATGCAGCGTGCCCATCCCGGCCACCGGCTTGCTGATCGAGCCCGCCTGAAACATCGTGTCCGTCTTGACCGCCTCTCGGCCCGTTTGCCTCACCCCATATCCCTTGGCCCACTCGATCGCGCCGTTGTGGACAACAGCGACGCTCACACCGGGAACATGCAGCTCCTCCATTCGCTTTGTCAGAGTTGTGCACGCCTTGGGCTCGCCCTTGACGATCACCGGCGGCGGAAGACACGCCTCCACCGCGGCAATCCGCTGCGCCACATCGCTCTGCGGCGCAGCCGCCTGACCGTAAACGAGCCCCGCACTCAATCCCACAAAGACCGTCAACGCAATGAGCTTTTTGGTCTGCAAGCGAACCTCCTCTACCCGCACGCCAGTATATGTGGAAAGAGCACGCTGCCTATCTCCATGTGCCCTGCGTCTTCCTGGAACATCCTCTGGCCCGCGCACCACAGGGAATTCTATGTCACGCCCGTAGTGCACAATGGGTTTGCAAAGAAACACCAACCCGATACGGGAGCAGCGATGAATACAGGGCATCCGCAAGGCAAGCTCACTCGCAGAGAAATGCTTCGCCTATCCGCTGCCGTCGTGGCTGCGTCGCAAGGTAAGACGCTTTTCGCACCGGCCGTTGCGCATGCCGCCCCTGCACTCTCGTCCACCACGGCCGAAAGCCGGCTCTACTCCACCCTCCTCAAGACCTGGTGCGACGGCCTCATCGCCCGTCAGATCGTCGCGATGCGCGATTCAACTTTCTACGGCGGCCTGCTCTGCCCCGCTTGCGCCCTCATCCACGGCCGCTGCGGCGACGCCGTCTACCCGCTGCTCAAAATGGCGCACACCACCGGCGATGAAAAATACGTCCGCACGGCGAAACTCGTCCATGAATGGTCGCAGGCGCAAGTGAGCCGGCCGGACGGCAGTTGGATCGGCGACGTCACGCTCAGCCAATGGCAGGGTATCACTGTCTTCCATGCCATCGCGCTGGCCGAGGCGCTTACACACCACGGCGAGGTGCTCGACACGGCCACGCGCAGCGCCTGGACCATGCGCCTGGCGGCCGCCGTCAAATTCCTCGATGGCTTCATCAGCATCGAAGCCGGCAACGTCAACTACCCTGCCACGGCTACTCTGGCCTTCGTGCTTTGCGGCCAGCTGCTCGGCGAGCCCCATTACATCGACCGCGGCCGCCAACTCGCCCAGCGCGTCATGGAGCAGTTCACTCCCGACGGCTTCCTCTTCGGCGAAGGCCACCCGCTCCGCGGAGTCTCGCCCAAGGGCTGCCGTCCCGTCGATCTCGGCTACAACGTCGAGGAGTCGCTGCCCGCGCTCGCCCTGTACAGCCTGCTCGCCGGCGATAAGCCTGTCGAGCAACAGGTGGTCGCCGCTCTCAAAACGCACATGGAATTCCAGCTTCCCGACGGCGCGTGGGATAACAGTTGGGGCACGCGCAACTACAAGTGGAGCTGGTGGGGCAGCCGCACCAGCGACGGCTGCCAACCCGGCTTCCTCCTCATGGCCGGGCACGACCCGCGCTTCCGCGAAGCCGCCCGCCGCAACACGGAACTGATGGCCGCCTGCACGGACGACGGCCTGCTCTACGGCGGCCCAGCCTACAAGGCGCACGGCGACCTGCCCTGCATCCATCACACTTTCACGCACGCCAAGGCGCTCGCCGCGGCGCTCGACCGCGGCAGCTTCCCGGCGGATCCCCAGAGGCACGCGGTCCCGCGCGACGAGCCCTACGGTCTCAAAAGCTGTCCTGTGATCGGCACGCACCTCGCCGCCGTCGGTCCCTGGCGCGCCACTGTCACCGAATCTGACTGGGAGTACCAGGAGCATGTGCAGGCCGGCGGCGGCCACGTGACCGGCGGCGCCCTGTCTGTGCTCTACCACATGGCTCTTGGCCCCATTCTCACCGCCAGCATGACCCGCTACGAGATGATCGAGATTTCAAACCAGCAGCAGGAGCGCGCCGGACCGCACATGCCGCTCACCCCGCGCATCGAGTGCACCGCTGGCGACACATACACCAGCCTCAACGACTACAGGGCTACGCTCTCGGCGACGCGCTCCGGCGCAGGGGTGGTCTTCGAGGCCCATGGCCGCCTGATGAGCAACACGCACAAGCCGATGGAAGGGGACGGCCTGCTGTATGGGGTGAGCTGGACGATAGGCGAATCGGGCGTGGGGCTCGCAGCTACTGTCACCGGCCAACTGCCCGCGTCGGCTTCGCTGCAATTTATCGTTCCGGTGATTGCCCGGCAGAGCGAGCGGGTTGAGCAGGTGAGCCCGCAGAGCGTGCGCATCTCCAAGCCCAAAGGTTCACTCATCGTCAGCATCGATGCCGCCAATCGCTTCGAGCCGATTCCGGGCGAGCGCACCTTCAACCTTGTCCCCGGCTTCGAAGCAGTTCCGCTGATCGTTGCAATTCAGCCCGGCAAAGAAGTGTGCATGAGGATCGAGGCTGCTGGCGAGGGGATGGCGCGGTGAGGCAGATTGAATGCCCGGCGGATTGGTAGCGCAGAGCGGTCACAATTCCGGAACCATGCCTTCGGCGCATGCGTAGAAACGCTATCCCACTCCGGAGTTCTCGACACATGAAGAAGACGCTCTTTCTTGCCCTGACTTTCGCCGTCCTGTTTGCAGTGTCTTCCGCCAGAGCTCACGCGCAGACTACACCCGCCCCCGACCAGCTCTTCAAAACCATCCAGTCGCTCGATACGCGGCTCTTCGATGCCTACAATCACTGCGATCTGAAGACTCTGGGCTCGCTTGTCTCCGAGGATCTTGAGTTCTACCACGACAAAACCGGCTTGGCCGTGGGCCGTCAGCTCTTCGTGGATGCCATCAAGAACAACATCTGCGGCAAAGTAACCCGCGAACTTGTCCCCGGAACCCTGGAGGTCTATCCCATCGCCGATTACGGAGCCGTCGAGATGGGTGTGCACACCTTCCACCACCCGGGAGACCCCGGCAATATAGGAGAAGCCAAGTTCATCACGCTCTGGCATCAGAAAGATGGCAAATGGTTGGTCACTCGCGTAATCAGCTTCGACCACCATCCCCTGACGACAAAGTAGCGGTGGCCACCCAGTTTGGACCTGTAGCCAGAATCGGTAAAGGATGGACAGCAAGACATACTGAGTATGCGCAGCAGGACGGTTGCGACCTCAATGCGGCAATCCGTATCTTGCCAAGATGAGGCGGGCATGATTCCCCTTCGCGATCTCTTCGAAAGTCACTTGACTGTCACCAGCCTGGAACGCTCCAAGAATTTCTTTGGCCAGACTCTGGAGTTGGAACTCGCGACCGTCCTTTGGGAGCGGCGTGTTGCCTTCTACTGGATCGGTGGCCGTGGCAACTCGATGCTGGGTTTATGGGAGGTAGGCACCGGTCCTCAGAGGATGAGTCTTCACCTCGCTTTCCGGGTTGATCTTGAGCATCTCTTAGCCGCGGCCGTGCGCCTTCGTTCCGCCAACATTATTCCTCTCGACTTTGAAGGCAGACCAACCGATGAACCGGTGGTATTGGCTTGGATGCCCGCTGCATCGCTCTTTTTTCGCGATCCTGATGGCAACCAACTCGAGCTGTTGTCAATGCTGCCTGATGATCCCAAGCCTGAATTGGGAGTCATCAGTTGGAGCCACTGGAACCGCGGAACCAGATGAATCGGTACGGGCAGCTTGAGCAAATTTCGACAAACTGCTCCATCTCGAAGCGAGGCGCGCCTGAATGAAGGCGACCGGCTTCGAATATCGCCACCAGACGCTGACTCACCACCTCGTCATCCTCGTCGCGTTTCTCACTTACCTCATCGATCCCGATGACATCGTATGGCGCTTCGTCCGCGACACCTCCACACCCCGTCTGTGGGAGCGGGCGCTCTTCGTCCTCGCGACCATCCTCATTGCCGCCGGAGCCGCTCTCTCAACTTGGGCCCGCACCGTTCGCGTGGTACCGGTCCCGTTGCGCATTCGCCCCTGCTATCTCGGCGAACTCCTGTACGCAGTCGGTCTCGGCTCGCTCCTGCCACTCCCCGGATTCGTCATTCTCGTCGCCGGTGAATCGCTCCGCATCTTTCGTCTGATCCGCCGCGAACAAGATCAGTCCCATCCGCCGCCAGTGATCGGATGGGGAAGAGCCTTCCGCAAGGAAGCCGTCAAGTGGGCGATTTTTCTCAGCATGATTGCCTTCGTCATCACCCTGAAGGACCGGGTCGCCGACGTGCTGGTCGCCTCGAGCTTCCTCATCGGCCTGCTCTTGAACCTGCCCTTCTTTGGATAAACTCTGACCTTGAGTGTGAGCTGGACCACCTAAGAGGTGCGGTATGCCTTCTCCACCAGATCTGCGAGACACGATCCTCAACGCATGGAAGACCAACAATCGGGTCACCATTTTTCTCGTCGAGCATTTGCCTGCCGAACTTTGGGAAGCCACCGTCCCCGGGGCGCCGCGCCGCACCATCCGGATGATTGCCGGCCACATTCACAACGCCCGTTGTATGTGGACCAAGACCCTCGGCAAAGAACACGGCATCGCCGTGCCGCGTAGCGTCGACCGGTTCAAAGTGACGCCGAGAGACCTCATTCCGGCGTTGCAGTTGAGTGGCGATGGCATCTTGCGCTTGCTCGAGCTCAGCTGCGACCACGGAGGCACGATTCCCGATTCGAAGTCTTACGTCTGGCGCAACCTCCCGCTCGATGTTGGCCACGTTCTGGGCTATTTCATTGCCCACGAAGGCCATCACCGCGGACAGATTGTCATGCTCGCTCGCCAGCTCGGGCATCGCCTGCCGTCCGATGTCACCAACGGACTTTGGTACTGGGTCAAACGTGCCCAGGAGGCCCAGAAATAATTGGCCGACTATTTCCGTAAATCCGCGACAATAGAAACAGGGATCAAGAAGGCCCGGCTCATCGCAGCCCGGCTTCCCCTTTGCAGCCTTGTAACTCACACAGAATCAATGACAGATAGATAAGAGCCTTGTTTTCAATGACTCGTCATAACTCCAATGTTTTGTAGGACTAACCCGCAAGTCTCATGGATTCTATGATCTGCCGACAATCCGCCCAGAAAGTTCTTTGGAATCTATGAATTACAAAACACAGGCCAAAAGGAGGGGGAGGGGGGTAGGTATCATGAATCCATGCGCGTCTATCCCAAGTTCCTGATCTCGGCTCACTCGCCCGCTCAGTTCCCGGAGCCGTCCGTCCCGGAGATCGCCTTCCTCGGACGCTCTAACGTCGGCAAATCGAGCCTCCTGAACGCGCTCCTCGACTCGAAGCAGGCCAAGGTCTCCTCCACTCCCGGACGCACCCGAGCCATCAACTTCTTCTCCATCGCCGACACGCCCCAGCGTCATCAGCCGCAGATGTACTTCGCCGACCTGCCCGGGTACGGCTACGCCAAAATCTCGAAATCCATCTCCGCCGAGTGGCCGAAGTTCATCGAACCCTACCTCGCCGAGCGCCCCACGCTCGCCCTCTGCCTCTGCCTGGTCGACAGCAACATCCCGCCGCAGGAGTCCGACGCCCAGCTCATCCACTTCCTCAAGTCCATCCAGCGCGACTTCCTGGTGATCGCAACCAAGGCCGACAAGCTCTCCGGAAACGGCCGCGCCAAAGCCCACTCCGCCCTGACCCAAGGACTCGAGACCGACAACCTGCTCCTCTGCTCCGCCAAAACCGGCGCCGGCCTCAAGGAACTCTGGTCGGCAATCCAGATGGCCGCCAATCCGGCCTGAGACAACTGCCTGCTACCAGGTCGAGTACGCTTGCCCGTCCGTGCCTACTTCCTGCGACCCGCTGTGCACGTCGTTGATGCCCGGCTCGGTCTGGTCGATGCTCTCGAGGGTATCGTCCGTTGCCGTCACCCACGTCTCGCTCGAATGCGTCATGGGGTCCTTGGGAAGCTCCCGGAGATAGCCCGACTGCACTAGGTCGTCCATGGACTGGGGCGCCTTCTGCTTATCCATCGTGTAGGAGTCGATGGCATTACGCATGACGTGCAGGTCTTCCTTCAGAACCGCTTCCTTGGCGTTCTTCACCGAAGCCACGTAGCTGGGAATTGCGATGGCGGCAAGCACGCCTATGATCAGCATCACGACCATCAGCTCCACCAGGGTAAAGCCGCTCTCGCGTGTCGAGTTATGCTTCAGCAGTCGCACTTCTACCAGTCCTTGTACTTCGTTCCATCGAGCGCTGTGCCATCCGACTTCGAGTACACGTCGAAGACGCTCTGCCCGCCAAAGGAATCGCTCGTCGGGTCGTCCTGCATCGACCGCATTCCCCACTCTGCCTTGCCGGTCATCGGATCTACGGGAATGCGCCTCAGGAACCTGACCTTCTTTCCCTGGACATCCACGCCGTCAACCAGCGTCTGCAGGTCTGGAGGGTAACCCTGCGAATCGACCTTGGTGATAAATGCGTTCTTATCGGCTGCGTCCTTGTAGTGGTCGATCGAGTCGCGCATCTGCCACAAGTCATAACGCAGCTCGCGCTCCTTTTCGCGCTTTACCTGGAACCGCGCGATCGGCACCGCCGCCCCCGCCACCAGGGCGAGAATGGCCACCGTTACAATCAGCTCCACGAGGGTCAGGCCCGCCTCGCGTCCGTTGCCCGGCGATCTCAGATTCCGCCGCATATTAACATCCACTGCTGCGCCTGCTGCCTTCAGGGCTTTACTTGGACAATCGCTCGCGACCCGGTCGCCGGTAACGATTGCTGACTACTGTTGCGCGCCATTGGCCGGGTAATCACCACTGCGGCGTCGCCCGGCGACTTGGCCTGGAAGGTCAACACGCACACCGTTCCGGTTCCGGTTACGCCATGTGTTCCTGGCGGACGCGAAGCCGAGATCGCCACATTGCCACTGCCGTCATCGCGATGCACGAGGGCCACGGCCTGTCCATCCCGCCCGAGGAAGTTCACGCCTTTACCCGGCGTATCCCCCAGGTCTACGTTGATCAGGCTCAGCTTCGTCTGGTCGTATTGCACCTGCATTGGCACTGAGAAAACGTCCGTCCCGCCGGAGAGATTCACCGCGACCTGGAAGGTCGAGCCCACCTTCTGCTGGCTGATCTCCGGAGCCAGTTGCAGCTTCACCTGGCCACTGGCCTCCTGTTGCATGTTATTCACCGCGGTCGCCGCCGCCGCTGCCGCGCTTTGGCTGGCCTGCTGCTGCATGTTATTCACCGCGGTCGCCGCCGCCGCTGCCGCGCTTTGCGGTGCCGCCTCGGTGCCTATGGGTGGAGGTACGGTGAAGGTCCCGGGCTTAGGAGTCGTCGGGCGAGAGGTGTCCTGGCTGATGTGCCGCAGCTCGATCGTGTTGCCTGTGCCGGTGTCAAGCTCGCGAAGGTTCAGCGGGTTGAGCATCTCCGCCCGCACCACATGCGGAATCAACAGAAATACGATCTCGTCATCGGATGTTGTCTTGTCATTGCTGCTGAAGATGTACTTCAGGATCGGCACCGACGCCAGCCCCGGCGTTCCGCTGAGGTTATTGCTAACCTGTCGCTGCAGAATGCCGCCCAGAATGTTCGCTTCTCCTTCTTTCAGGCGGATAGTCTGGTCAACGGTACGTTGTGTAATGATGGGCTCTTGGATGCCTCCCAGGTTCGAGAAGCCATTCTGCGAGGAAACCTCAATCTTGAGCTTCAGCGTCACGTCGCGGTCGTAGTGAACCGTCGGCTTCACCGTTATGTTCACGCCGATGTCGAGGTACTGGAACTGCGTGTTGACAAGCGAACTGACGATCGCCGTCGCCGCTCCCGTCTGGTATGAGCCGGTGGCTACGGGCAGTTTCTCGCCAATCTTTAGCGTCGCCTCCTGACCGTCCGAGGCCCGGATACGCGGATTTTGCAGAATTCGCGTCGAGCTGTCCGTCAATAGCAGGTTCGCCGTTGCCTGGCCGATGGTGACCGCGAAGTTGGTCCCGTTCAGATGGGCCAGGCTGTTCAGCGTCAATCCATTGCTGGTGTTGGTCGTAGTGCTTGTACCAGTTGTAGTAGAAGAAGACGAAGATGACGATGAAGAAGTGTTTGTGTTGTTGAAGTTTGACGCCTGAAGGTTGACCGTAGCTGTCTGCGGCAACTGAACGCCTATGGTGCGTTCGTAGTTGCGGCTCACTTCGAGAACCGCAACGTCGACCACCACCTCCGGCTTGGCCTTGTCTAGGTCGGAAATCAGCTTCTGCGCCAGCAGCAATTCATCCGGTGTGCCGCGCATGATGATCGCGTTCTGGCTGGCCACGCCATAGATCTTTGCCGTCTGGAACATATTACGCAGTGCCGTCTGCAGATCGGTGAAGTCGTTCTGCTGCGCCACGTTTGTCAGGTAAAAGGTCTGGACCGCCTCTTCTTCAAGCTCGGTGCGCTTGGCGCGCGTGTTCTGCGCCACAAAGATCGTATTCGCCGTGATTGGCCGCCAAAATGTCCCCGAAATGGTCCCGATAATTCGCAGTGCGTCGTACAGGTCGACGTTGGTTAGATCTACCTGAATGCGCTTCGATGTGTAGTCCGGGTCAAAGAGGACGTTAACGCCCGCAAGTCTTCCCACCGTCTGGTAAATAACCTTGCTGTCTTCGACCGAGTGCAGCGTCAGCGGCTCGTTTGAGAGCGGTTTCAGCTCAATCGGAGAACCGATCCCACTCAGCTGGCTTTCCTCAGGCGAGACCGAGGTTTCCTGATTGGTCTGGGCGCCGGCCTTGTCGCGCATCGCCTTGATTTCCTGCTGCGCCAATTCATTGCTGGGGTCGATCTCAAGCGCCCGCATGAACTCGGTCAGCGCTCCGGACTCGTCGCCCTGGTCGCGCAGTTTCTCGCCCTGCTTGACATGAATGCTGGCTGCTGAGAACCGCGTGCGCTCATAGCTTGCCTTATACCGCAGGTCCTTGGGGTTTTTCTGGAACGCCCTGGCATAGAGCTGATAAGCCAGTTCAATGTTGCCTGCGGTTTCGGCTGCCTGCCCCTGCTTGTACAGCTTCGAGGCTGATTCCTTAGCCAGCTTTTCTTCCGATTCGGCGTGTACGCGGGAAGTGAAGACGCCCAGTGCGAGGCCCATGGACACGGCCAGAACGGCAAGCGTCCCCCACCTGAAAATACGATGATTCATCAAACTCCAGCAGCTTGCTTCCGATGTTGCGTTGCAGTCTCTGGCGACTCGCGTCCACCACAAAGGCGCGAAATCCAACCTCTGTTTTCTCATCGCCGAACGCTGGTCGAGTATAGCATCGCGCCCCGCGCCATTTGGCCGCGCGGAAGCCTTCACCTTGCGTGCTAGCATGGAAATTCAGACTCCCGTCCATGCCACGGCAATCCACACATTCTGTCGCTCAGGTCCCCGCCAAAAAGAAGCCCCGCGATCCGCTCGCCGCCGGAGAGCGCGATGCCGCCGTCAACCGCGCCGCCAGTCACAATTACTTCCTCCTCGACCGCTTCGAATGCGGTGTTGCCCTGCGTGGTACTGAAGTGAAATCCATCCGCGAAGGTAAGGCTAACCTGAAGGACGCCTACGGAATCATTAAAGATGGCGAGGCCTTCCTGCTGAATGCCCATATTGGGCCATATTCCCACGGCAATATCAGCAACCACGATTCGCTCCGGACGCGAAAACTCCTTCTGCACCACGAGGAAATCCGCAAACTAATCGGACAGACGCAGCTCAAGGGACATACGCTCATCCCCACGCGATTCTATTTTCGTAATGGCCGGGTCAAGTGCGAACTGGCCGTCGCCCGGGGCAAGCAGGACTGGGACAAGCGTGAAACCGAACGCCGCCGCGAAGCCGACCGCGAAGCCCGTGCCGCCATCGCCCACAGCAAAGGGAAGTACGCGAAGTAGGCCTGACCGCCCAAAATTCAAGAGATACTAGAAGCAAGAATGAAAACTGAACTCCGCTTCACCCCCGCCGCTTCCGCTCCGTCCGAACTACTCGCCGTCTTCGCCGCCGATACCTCTGCAAGTAAAGATAAGGATGCGAAGCCCGAAGTCACCCTCCTGACTTCTGTCGAAGCCGTCACAAAAACCGCGGACTTCGTCCTCGCGACCGGAGAATTCAAAGCGGAAGCCAACGAGACTCTGCTTCTGCATGCCCCTGAGGGCCTCGCCGCCACCCGCCTTCTCATCGTAGGACTGGGCAAGGGCGCCAAGGCCGATCCGCACGCCATCCGCAGGGCCGCTGGAACCGCCGTCCGCTTCGCCAAGCCGCGAAATATCCGCTCACTGGCCATCCTCGTCCCCGAAGGCAACTTCGACCCGACCCAATCCACGCGCGCCATCGCCGAAGGCGCCATTCTCGCAGACTTCGACTCCGACACCTACCGCACCGACCGCAAGGACCGCAGCATCGAAGCGGTCTCCGTCCTCGTTCCTTCAGGCGTCGACAAATCCCGTGCCGAAGCAGGTCATCGCGAAGGCGTCATCATTGCCGAGTCCCAAAACTTCGCCCGCACCCTCATCAACGAACCCGGCAACCGCATGACCCCTACCATCCTCGGCCAGCGCGCTGCCGACATGGCGGCCGAAACCGGCCTGAAGTGCGAAGTTCACAGCACCGACAAGCTCCGCGAGCTCAAGATGGGAGCCTTCCTCAGCGTCGCTCAGGGCTCCGACGAACCGCCCGCGCTCATTATTCTCACTTATGACCCAGAAGGAGCCCCCGACGGCCCCGTGATGGGCCTCGTCGGCAAGGGCATTACCTTCGACACCGGGGGCATTTCCATCAAGCCTGCCGACAACATGGAGAAGATGAAGTACGACATGGCCGGCGGAGCCGCGATGATCGGAGCCATGCGCGCCATCGCCCAGCTCAAGCCCGCCGTCAAAGTCATCGCCGTTGTCTGCGCGGCCGAAAACATGCCCTCCGGCAAGGCCGTCAAGCCCGGAGACATCACCTTCGCCATGTCCGGTAAGTCCATCGAGGTCGTCAACACCGACGCCGAAGGCCGTATGGTGCTCGCCGACGGCCTCCACTACGCCCGAGAACTCGGTGCCACCCGTCTCATCGACGCTGCTACCCTCACCGGAGCCGTCGCCATCGCCCTAGGTCAGATCAACGCCGGCGTCTTCGCCAACGACGAGGATGCCTACCAGCACTTCACCAATGCCCTCGCTATTTCCGGCGAGAAATTCTGGCGACTCCCCGTCGAAGACGAGTACCGCGATCAGATCCGCTCCTCCATCGCCGACATCCAGAACACCGGCCTCACCCGCTACGGCGGAGCAACCAACGCCGCCATGTTCCTCAAGGAGTTCGTCGGCGATACCCCATGGCTTCACCTCGACATCGCCGGCCTCGCCTGGCAGGACGCCGAGAAGCCCTGGCTCGCCAAAGGCCCCACCGGAGTCGCCGTTCGCAGCATCATTGAGTGGGTCCGCAGCTACGCCTGATCTGAACAATCCGGGGGCCCCAGGTCCCGCTTCTGGGACCTGGGCTGACACGACCGCTGCTCTCTTCGTGAGACCCCACGTGCAGGCAGTAGAATCAAACCTCGGAGGACACCTTTATGCCTCTCATCCGAGCCTGCAAAAGCTGCGGTACCAAAAATCGCATAGCCTCCTCGCATCTTGCCGACACTTGCCGCTGCGGTTCATGCAAGACCGACCTGCCGCCCATCGACGAATCCATCCAGGCCGACACCACCCTCTTCGACGACATCATCCAGAACGCTCGCGTCCCCGTCCTCGTCGATTTCTGGGCCGACTGGTGTGGACCCTGCCACATGGCGGCCCCCGCCGTCGCCCGCACCGCCGCCGAGATGGCCGGGCGCGCCATCGTCCTCAAGGTCAACACCGAGAAGTACCCCGAGCTCTCCGCCCGCTACAACATACGCGGCATTCCCAACTTCATCGTCTTCGCCGGCGGTAAGCTCGTAAATCAGCAAGCGGGAGTGGTCGGCAACGAGCAGATGGAGGCCTGGCTGCGCAACGCCTCATCTCTTGCGGCCACTTAACTCCGGTGTCTGACCTCTTGATCCTGCGACGTGCGTCGCCACGCGATAGAATTCCCCTGTAAGCCCCCGCCAGAATTCCTCTCCCAGGAGCCTCCTCATGCAAAGTCGCATCGTCGGCACCACCATGCCGGTTCTCGAATTCGTGCTCGAACCGAACGACGCCATCATCTCCGAAGCCGGCGAGCTCTCCTGGATGTCCGGCAATGTCCAGATGACCACGCACACACAGATGGCGGGCGGCGGGGGTTTCTTCGGAGCTATTCGCCGTGTCGTCGGCGGCGGCAGCCTTTTCATGACCGAGTACCGCCCCTATGGAGGCCCCGGAGAAGTCGCCTTCGCTACTCGCGTCCCCGGCCATATCCTTCCCGTCGAGATTGGCGCCGGTCGTGAACTCACGATTCACCGTCATGGATTCCTTTGCGCCACGTCCCAGATCACCCTCGGCGTCGGTTTCCAGCAGTCACTGGGCGCGGGCGTCTTCGGCGGAGACGGCTTCGTTCTACAGCACATTGGCGGCGTCGGCATCGCGTGGATTGAACTCTCCGGCGAAGTCGTCGTCAAGGACCTGCGTCCCGGCGAGATCATCCGCGTTCACCCCGGCCATGTGGGAGCCTTCGAGTCCACTGTCGCCTTCCAGATCACCACCGTACCTGGCATCCGCAACATGATTTTCGGAGGAGACGGCATCTTCCTCGCTCAACTCAGTGGCCCCGGCAAGGTCTGGCTGCAGACGCTGCCCCTCTCCCGGCTCGCCCACGCCCTCGCGCCTTATCTGCCGTCGCCCACGCAGGAGCGCACCGAGGGAGGCATTGTTGGCGGCATCATCGGCTCAGTTCTTAGTGGACGTTAGGGGTTCAGCGACCGATGATTTTGCACCGCTGCTTATGTTCGAAGTAACAAGAAAGGATCGCCACATTCTAGTGAAGACGTTTCGCCTGCCTGGTCCCCTGCTGCTCGTCCTCGTTGCGCTTATCGCCCCGGCCCCCGCTCCCGCCCAATCGCCACAGCTTTCCGCCACCCTCGACCGCATGTTTAACAAGCACGAGTTCGCTGGAGCCTTCTTCGGGCCGGCTCGCTGGCTGAACGACGGCGCTGAATACACTACCGTAGAGCCGTCGGCAGAAGGTCCCAAAGGCAACCAGGACATCGTCAAATACGACACTGCATCCGGCAAGCGAACCGTCCTGGTCTCGGCTACGAAGTTAGTTCCCGCACCGGGCGCAAAACCACTCCGCATCGAGGACTACACCTGGTCGCCCGACAACCGCCTGTTGCTCATCTTCACCAACTCGAAGAAGGTCTGGCGTCTCAACACGCGCGGCGACTACTGGGTACTCGATCTCGCATCGGGCAAGTTGACCAAACTCGGTGGCGACGCTCCAGAATCGTCCCTGATGTTCGCCAAGTTCTCGCCCGACTCGCAGAGCGTAGCCTTTGTCCGCGCCAACAATGTCTATGTGCAGGATCTCTCCACGTACGCCGTGCGCGCCCTCACCACCGACGGCTCGACCACCCTCATCAACGGAACCTCTGACTGGGTCAACGAAGAAGAACTGAAAATCCGCGACGGCTTTCGCTGGAGCCCCGACAGCCAGTCCATCGCCTTCTGGCAATTCGACACCACCGGAGTCGGTGATTACACGTTGATCAACGACACCGCGCAGGAATACCCCGTCACAACCAGGTATCTCTATCCCCAGCCCGGCACCACCAACTCCGCCGTGCGTGCCGGCGTTGTGTCTGCGCAAGGTGGTGCTGTCCGCTGGATCAATCTTCCCGGCGACCCTCGCCAGCACTACATCGCCCGACTCGACTGGGTTCCCAACTCCAATGACCTCATCCTCGAATACCTGAACCGCCTGCAGAATACCAACGCCGTCTACATAGCGAATTCTCAGACCGGCGATGCTCGCCCCTTCTTCGAAGATGAGGACAAAGCCTGGGTCGATGTCGTCGACACATTCGACTGGGTCCAGAACAACAAATCCCTCGTCTGGCTCAGCGAGCGCGACGGCTGGCGTCACGCCTATGTCTTCTCGCGCGCGACGGGGCAGCCGCAACTAATCACCAACTTTGCCGGTGACGTCATGCCGGAAGTCGCCGTCGACGACAAAAATGGCTGGTTCTACTTCGACGCGTCGCCCGACAATCCCACCCAGACCTTCCTCTATCGCTCACGCCTCGACGGCAGCGGATCACCCGAGCGCGTCACACCTTCCGGACAGTTCGGGTCGCATACCTACGATCTTTCGCCCAACGGCGAGTGGGCCTTCCACATCCACTCAAGCTTCACGCATCCCCCGGTAACCGAACTCGTCCATCTCCCCGACCACAAGACCGTTCGCGTGCTCCAGACCAACGAAGAGCTCGCAAAGAAGACGAAGGACCTCCTGTCCCTGCCGACTGAATTCTTCAAAGTTCCTGTCTCCGGCGGGGTCACGCTCGACGGCTACATGATGCGTCCGCCCGACTTCGATCCCACCAAGAAATACCCGGTGCTCGTCAACGTCTACGGCGAGCCCGCCGCCACCCTGGTGCGCGACACCTGGGGAGGCAACGGCCGTCTCTTTCACGCCCTCATCGCTCGCGAAGGATACATCGTCGTCAGTCTCGATAACCAGGGCACGCCCGCACCTAAGGGCAGGGAATGGCGTAAGGTCGTCTACGGAAGCGTGGGCGTCCTCTCAGCCGCACAGCAGGCCGACGCCATCCGCGCGCTCGCCAAAGAGCACAGCTACATCGATACCTCGCGCATGGCCATCTGGGGATGGAGCGGTGGCGGATCGAACACCCTCAACCTGATGTTTCGCTCGCCCGGCCTCTATAAAGCCGGCATCGCTGTCGCGCCCGTCGCCGACGAAGCGCACTACGACACCATCTATCAGGAACGCTACATGGGCCTGCCACAGGACAACGTGAAGGGCTACCACGATGGGTCGCCCATTAACTTCGCCCAGAACCTGACCGGACATCTGCTCGTCATCCACGGCTCAGGAGACGACAACGTTCATTTTCAGGGAACGGAGCTGCTTATCAACAGGCTGGTCGAACTGGGCAAGCCCTTTGACTTCATGGACTATCCGAACCGCACTCATTCGATCTCAGAGGGCCCGGGCACGTCCTTCCACATCTACAGTCTGATCGCCCGCTACCTGGAAGAACACGTCCCTCCCGGCGGTGTGCCCAAGTAACATTCCTGAGCCAGACGCAGATCGGGTGCCCCAGGTCCCGCGTTTGGGACCTGGGACTATTTCGGACTCGGGACAGCGATTCAAAACATCCGCCCAGGTTGCGCCATCGGTTGCACCCTGCTCAGCCACGACTCAAAGATCGCTTCCGCCTGATCTTTCGTGTGGTTGGCAATGACGAAGTGATACTTCTCGCCAGATTTAAGAACGACGCCGTCCTTGTGAACCTTCGCGATTACGGCCACCGGAAAGTTCAGATCGGGTTGATCCGGACAGCTGAAATGCAGCCGCGCTGCGGTCAGCTCGAGCTGACCGGTGCAGCCGCCGAATACCTTTTTGTGTGTCGCTTCAAATCGGGTAGGCAGAATACGCGCCGCGGGCGGCATCGGAGCGGCCTTGGGCGCAGCATCTCTGGCCATGATCGAGCTTTCCGGTCGCGTGCCATCCGCCGGAACGATTGGCGACGGCTTGGCCAGGGATCGCGCCGGCATCGTCTGCTGAGGTGTCGTGTCCGGCGAGATCTGTTTATCAGCTTTGGGAATCGCCGGCTTCTTGTCGCTGCCGCTCAGATAAAGTCCACACAAGACGCCGATCACCAGCAAAAAGGCCGCTCCGACATGGAGAGAAGTGTTCGAACTCGACGCCGGCCACGAGCCTCCTCGTCCTTTCGCCATATTGATCGGCAGTACCTTACCAAATCCAGGCGGCTGAGTATCTGGGGGATTGGCAGCATTTCCGGAGGGTCTTTTCCCTCTCTTCCGTTTCGTAAACCGATCCAGGTCAAAAATCTTCGCCACAGTAACCTCCCAGGCGACGCAATTAGGGTGAAATCCCGCCGTCGTGCAGCGAGTTCCGATGGTGCATTCATCCTAGCCCTGTCCGCGCCAGGGCAGCAATCGCGTCGGAATGGTGCATTTAGATGCGGAATTGACGCACCGTGGCGGAGATTTTTCATCGCTCGATCAGAGATCGAATGATTAGGGATCGAACTCTGAGATGTGCCATTTCCGAATGCCGCACGCTGAACGCTGCTTTACTGCGGCACCTGCCATCCTGCCCCGGCATTCTCCATCATGATCTGCCCGGGTTGCGGACCCGAGATTGCCGCCGCCATTTCCGGAAAGGCCGCCCTCATATCGTCTGTCTTCACCCACACCGGCACATCAATCATTGTGGAGTGATAATTCACCGTACTCTGCAGAAAGCCGCCTTGTTTCACCGGCGGCGTGAATGCATCCACGCTCGTGACCTGGTGATGTCCGTAACAGAAGCGTCCACCCACGCGCTGCCCCAGCGGAGTAAGCGTGTACCGTTCCACCTTGATTGCCACGCCGCTCTGTTTCACCAGCAGGCCTGCGCCCGTCATCGCATCCAGCCGTTTCGCTTCCGCCTTCGCATCGCTGCCCGCGCTCACCTCATACGGAAATCGCATCATCGTCGGAAAGAGGCACTCGCTGTGTCCTTCAAAGTATGTATTCAGCGCCTTCTCGAGCTTCGCGTTCGTCGGCTTCGTATCGGTCGCGCATCCTAGAACCAGAATCACCGCGCAACCCCACAGCATCCACTTCTTTCTCATGCCTTTCACTCTTCCTCTTACGTGATTTCTCAACCACCTAAGAAGCTCAGAAAGCCAAATCCGCCGCCTGAGTCCTCTCGAAGAAAATTTCGCTCCTGATGAAACGCTGTTGCGCCCCCGATCACTAACCCTTTATAGACGGCATCACCGTAGAAGTTCGCGAGGGACAAAACCCACGAGCGCGCCTCGGCGCTCTGCGTCCGCATCCTCTGCGGATCCCCCTCCCTCGCCCCAGCGAGGGGCTATCACCCGCGTGAGCCCCTCGCCCCGCCCAGCCTAGCTGCAACCATTCGGCGCCATCCGCATCTCCTCAAGGGACACGAGGAAAGATGAAGATCACAGGGATCATTCTCATCATTGCCGGTGTAGCCGCCCTCCTCTACGGAGGATTCACTTACACCACCCAAAAGAAAGCCGTCGACCTCGGCCCGCTCCAGGTCGAAAAGACCGAACACCACTCCGTGCCGCTGCCGCCGCTCCTCGGAGTAGTCGCCATCATCGGCGGCGGAGCCCTCTTTTACTTCGGCGCCAAAGAAGGCCGGTAGAATCCGCGGATCTCTGAAGCCTTACAGATCCCGATACATCACGAACGCATCCACGTAGCCGAACTGCGGGTGCAGAAACGCCTCTGGAAGGCGCCCCACAATCTCGAATCCGAAGCTCTGCCACAGCTTCACCGCTCGCTCGTTGGTGCTCACGACGAAATTGAATTGCATTGCCTTGAAGCCAAGCCTTCGTGAGTGCTCGATCGAATGCGCGCACATCGCGCGCGCTACTCCGCGGCCCGTGGCTGCCGTAGCGGTTGCATATCCGCAATTGGCCACGTGGCTGCCCCCGCTTCTCTGGTTCGCCCGCAGATAGTACGTACCCATCACCTCGTCTCCCTCTGTTGCCACAAAGACCTCGTGGCTCGCGGAAAACCAATAGGCAAGCGCATCCTCGCGCGCCATCTCACGCGGCAGCGTATACACATCTGCGGCTCGAATGATGGGCTCGATAATCGACCAGATGGCATCGCGGTCTTCCGATCCGGCTGAACGAATCGTGAACATGTCTCCCATCCTTGCATAGTCATTTCGCGGCGACGAACAGCGCGAACCTGTATGATGTTGCCGCGTAATGTAACCGCTTTCTTTTCGGAGTTCACCCCATGCGCCGTCTCGCCTCCTTCGTTTGTGCCGCCCTGCTCTTCGCCGCCCCCGCCTTCAGCCAGCAACTTGCCGCCACGCCCCCGATGGGCTGGAACAGCTGGAACCACTTTGCCGAACATGTGACCGACGCTGACGTTCGCTCCGCCGCCGACATGATCGTGAGCACCGGGATGCGCGATGCCGGCTACATCTACGTCAACCTTGACGATACCTGGCAAGGTACGCGCGACGCCCAGGGCATTTTGCATCCGAACGATCGTTTCCCTGACATGAAGGCTCTCGCCGACTATGTTCACTCCAAGGACCTCAAGTTCGGGATTTACTCGGGGCCCGGAGCGAAAACTTGCGGCGGATACGCCGGAAGCCTCGGCCATGAAGAGCAGGATGCAAAGATGTACGCCTCCTGGGGCGTCGACTTCCTCAAGTACGATCTTTGCTCCTTTCAGCAGAACATGAATGAGGCCAAGGCAGCCCATCCTGACAATCCGCACGCCGCCCGTGATCTCATGATCGCCGCCTATAAGAAGATGGGCGACGCCCTCCAGGCCACCGGCCGCCCCATCCTCTACAGCCTCTGCCAGTATGGTGTCGACCAGCCCTGGAAGTGGGGCCCGAGTGTCGGCGCGCAGATGTGGCGCACCACCGACGACATCGACGATACCTATGGACGCATGGTCATGATCGGCTTCAGCCAGGAAGGTCTCTCAAAATACGCCGGCCCCGGCCGCTGGAACGACCCCGACATGCTCGAGGTCGGCAACGGCAAGATGACCACCGACGAATACAAAACTCACATGAGTCTCTGGGTCATCCTTGCCGCGCCGCTCCTTGCCGGCAACGACCTGAGCAAAATGACCGACACCGACAAGAGCATCCTCATGAACAAGGAAGCCGTTGCCATCGACCAGGATCCGCTCGGCAAGCAGGGCGATCGCCTATACCAGAGCGGCGACTTCGACGTCTGGACCAAACCCCTCAGCAATGGACGCGTCGCCGTCGGCCTCTTCAACCGCAGCTGGGATAACCACGAGGTCTCGGTCGACTTGTCCGAGATCGGTTTCAAGAGCGGAGCCAACCTGCGCGACGTCTGGAAGCAGCAGGACCTCGGCCGTCACACCGGCGTCTTCACTGACGTAATTCCCAAACACGGAGTGACGCTGCTCATCGTCAGCAAGTAGTCGGTAATCATATAGACGACGGATCTCCGTTCGTCACATTCGAGCGCCGCGTCTGCAAGGTGATCCTTGACATCGACATCTGTCTGACTGTCATATGTTGTTATGAAACATATGAGTGCACGAGCCATCGACAGCGAACTGAAGAAGGGAAGTGCCGAGCTCCTGATTCTCTCGCTGATAGAGCATCGTGCCCGCCACGGCTATGAGATCAGCAAGCTGATCGAAAAGCGTTCGGGCGGCGTCCTCAAGTTCAACGTCGCCTCGTTCTACCCGCTGCTTTACCGGCTTGAAGATCGCGGCCTGATTGCCGGCCGATGGGTCGAAAAGGCCGGCGAGCGCCGCCGCCGCTTTTACCGGCTCACCGCGCAGGGCAGGGATATGCTCAAGGCCCAGCGCTCCACCTGGTTGAACTTCGTTACCGCCATCCATCGCATCACGGAGGCCGAGAATGCCTGACTGGGCGAAGGAAATCCGGGCGGCGATTGCCCTGCTGAACCTCGATCCTGCTCGCGAAGCAGAAGGTCGTTGAAGAACTCCGCCAGCACCTGGGTGACCGCTATGACGAGATGATGGTCAGCGGAGTTGCTGCCGACCTCGCCTGTCAAACATTACTGAGGGAGCTGAACGATGGCGCTCTGGTCTCCGGCCTCAAAGCCACCATGCATCCCTCTCGCCTGCCCTTGCCAGTAGGAGAAGATGCGAGCGAGCCGTTCTTCGCCGGCGTCTGGAGCGATCTTCGTCACGGCGCGCGCCTGCTGCGCAT
>Ga0206881_10007_pt1 | contig 80623 bp, 68 predicted proteins | sample Alteio_BWOrgCont_3_FD_152867 | JGI IMG/M metagenome (GOLD analysis project Ga0206881, IMG submission 152867) | Enriched cells from forest soil in Barre Woods Harvard Forest LTER site, Petersham, Massachusetts, United States -... | ecosystem: Environmental > Terrestrial > Soil > Temperate forest >...
CAAGGGTCAGGAAGGCGTAGCCCTGGGCGTCGAGCAGCCGCACGCATTCTTCCTTTTGCGCGCGATTGAGGTAGTTGCTTTCAAAATGGATGATCTGGGGCTTGATCCGTTTGAAATCGATCATCTTGATAATGGCGAAATCATCGCCTTCGGTGTCGATTTGGAGAAGGTCGACGCGGTCGATGCCATGCTTGTTCAGCAGGCTGTTCATGGTGAGTGCTGGAAATTCGATGGCTTCGACCTTTCCCCGGTGGCCTTCCGAATTCAGGGGGAGATAATGCCAGTGGGAGGAGGTGATCATGGAGGCGATATTGTCGGCTTCGACTCCCTGGTATCCGTACAAGGTGAGGGTGCCGTCCTTTTCGGCCAGGGCGGAATTTTCAAAGAGAAGCTGTTTTTCGTCGCGGTAATTTTTGACCAATTGGGCGAACACCTGCTTTTGCGGCTCGACGAGCAGACCGCGCCAGTGGTGCTTGCGGACGAAGGGAGCCAGGGGGTCGTTTGTCAGACCGTCGTGGGCCCCAATTTGGAGAAAGAAGATGTCGGGCTGCCGGGTCATCAGATCGCGCACGGCCAGGCTGAAAACGTCGATAACCTTGGGGTTGTGCTTCAAAAGGGGCTTGAGATCGTACCCGAAAAAATGGGCCGTTCTCGACAACGTCTTTCCGCAAATAAAAAGGATGTCGTCTTTGTTCATTTAAGATCGGTGGTGTTGGCCAGCCTCATTAAATTGGAGGTTTTGATAAAAGAGGGCAAGGGAGATGATCCTCAGATTCAACCGGTGGAAGCGCGCACCACAAGTTCCCCGCGCAGGGTGATGAATCGGGGAGGCAGCAGCGGACGCTCAAGACGGCTTTGCATGGCATCGACACAGGCGATGCCGATGGAGCGGCAGGGTTGATGCACCGTGGTCAACGGCACCGAGAGCAGGGTGGCGTAATGGACATCGTCGAAGCCGGCCAGCTTGAAATCGGTCGGGACGCGCCAGCCCTTTTGTGTCGAACTCTGAAGCCACTGCGCGGCGGTCAGGTCGTTGGAACAAATGACCGTATCGTAGGGCGGGGTCGTCTGAAGCACTTTTTCCACGAAACTGATTTCTTGTGGATTGCCGACATGAAAATCGACTTCCGCGTTTCTGTTCCGCCTCACGCCTTCTCGGACTCCGGCCAGTCGCAAATCGGTGGTGGCGGGATACTGCGCTTTGGCGACGAACGCCACGCGCTTGCCGCCGCTCTCGGTCAAATGGAGTCCGAGCAGGCAGCCCGCTTGAAAGTTGTCCATGGCCACCAAATCAAAGTGACTGCGCTGGGGATACTCGGTTACATCGCGATCGACCAGGACGACGCTCAACCCGGCCTTTTCAAAAGCGCGCGCCATTTCCACATTGTAGGTTTCCCGCTGCTCGTGAAATTCAATGGGGGCAAAGAACACGCCGCGAATACCGTTCTTGGCCCATTCCTCGGCGATCTCCCGCGGCGAATGATCCGGTGCAAGTCCGCCGGTAAAAATACCACACCCGCGTTCCTGCGCAGCGCGGGTGATTTCCGCGCAGATGGGGTCAAGAATTTCGGTTTTGCCGAGTCCTTCGACGAACAAGCCCAGGACCGGTTTGGTGGCGCGAATGTTCGGACTTACGTAAGTGCCCGACCCGGCGCGTCGTTCGATGAGGCCGAGAATCTGCAAATCCTTCAAGGCCCGCGCGACGGTGGGACGGGAGACTTTCCAGCGACGGCAAAGGGCTTCTTCACTGGGTAAGAGCCCACCGGGAGCGTGTTTGCCCTGAACAATCTCCGCGTGCAGAGTCTCGAAGATGGCTCGATGCTTGAATTGCTGGGGCATGTAATTGTAATAACAGCTATTATAAAAGTTGTCATCTGTTATTTTGCATTTAAAAGCTCCATGATTTATCCTTGGTTCACTGAAAGAAACCCTATGAAACTTAAAGAAAGCTCCCATCCCCTCAACGTATCTGAAAAAGATTGGCTGGAGGGCGCCATCAAACTTTTGGGTTCCAGCCGCGTCACCGTTCTGGGTGATTTTTGCCTGGATGCCTACTGGCTCATCGATGAAAAGAAGACGGAATTGTCGCTCGAAACGGGTTTGCCGGTGCGCTTTGTCCGGGAACAACGCTACAGCCTCGGTGGAGCGGGAAATGTCGCGGCCAATCTGGTGGCGCTGGGGGTCCGCGAAGTTCGTGTGGTTGGGGCGATTGGCAACGACTTATTTGGCGAGGAAATGGTACGGCAAACATCCCGCCTGGGGATCAAGACAGACGCGCTGCTTAAGTTTGAAAAGCCGTGGCAGACCTCGGCTTATGCCAAGCCTTACCTGGGTTCGGAGGAGCTGAATCGGATGGATATAGGGACTTTTAACAGCTTCCCCGCAAGTCATCTGGACCAGATCCTGGAGCGATTGGATCAAGCGGCGGAACATTCGGACGTGGTCATCCTCAATCAGCAACTCCAGGGCTCCTGTTTTGATGAAAAGGTCGTTCGCCGCATCAACACCATCATCAAGCAGCGCAGCAACGTGGTCTTTATCGTGGATTCCCGCGATTACGCGGGACATTTTGAAGGCGCGGTCCTCAAAGTGAACGCGCATGAAGCCGCCAAGCTGGTGGGGAAGGAGCGTCCGCTGCAGGAAGCGATCTCGCGTGCGGAGGCCATCGAGTTTGCGCGTGCCTTGACCGCCAGAACGAAGAAGCCGGTGTTTGTGACCAGGGGTGAACACGGTCTGATCGCCGTCGATGGTGGCGAGGTGGTTGAAGTGCCGGGCGTTCAGGTGCTTGAAAAAACCGATTCGGTGGGAGCGGGGGACACGGTGATTGCGACCATCGCCGCTGTGTTGGGTGGCGGAGGCGATGTGGAATTGGCCGCGCGCCTCGCGGGTCTGGCGGCTTCCATAACGGTGCGCAAACTGCGGGTCACCGGCACGGCGACCATCGCGGAATTGCGCGAAGCCGGCCCTTTCCCCGATTATATCTACGAACCGGAACTGGCCGCCAGTCCGCGCAATGCCCGGTATCTCCCCGACTCAGAGATCGAAATTATCCGGGAGCACCCCCGCTCTGGCTCGGTCAAGCATGCGATTTTCGATCATGACGGAACGATCTCAGTGCTGCGCCATGGTTGGGAAAAAATCATGGAGCCGATGATGCTGAAGGCCATTTTGGGCAATAAGATTTCCTCCGTCTCGGAAACGGTTTACACAAAGGTGCTGCAGGATATCCGGGCCTTTATCGACCGGACCACGGGCATTCAGACTCTGGCGCAAATGAAGGGCCTGATTTCCCTGGTACGCGAATACGGATATGTGACCGAATCGGAGATTCTCGACGAGCACGGGTACAAGGCGGAGTACAACCGCGCCCTGCTGGAGATGATCAGGCACCGCGTCGTGAAGATCGAGCGCGGCGAACTGGATCCCTATGACTACGAACTCAAGGGCGCGCGCAAGTTTCTGGAAACCCTGCATCGTGCCGGGGTGAAGCTCTATCTGGCCAGCGGCACGGACGAGGTCGATGTGAAAGCCGAGGCCAAGGTGATGGGCTACGCGGCGCTTTTCGATGGAGGCATTCACGGCGCGGTGGGCGATTTAAAGGTGGAGGCCAAGCGGGTGGTGTTGGAGCGCATCATCAATAGCGGCCACCTCACCGGCCAAGATTTGCTTGTGGTGGGCGATGGTCCGGTGGAACTGCGCGAGGGAAGGAAGCGGGGTGCTTTTTGCCTCGGCGTGGCCAGCAATGAATTAAGCCGCCATGGGCTGGACCTGGCCAAGCGTTCGCGCTTGATCCGGGCCGGCGCCGATATGGTGGTGCCGGATTACTCGCAATTGGATAGAATTTTGCCTTTCCTTGGCCTTGCGAAAACCAAATAACTCAAACCATCATATTCTTATGTCAAATCCTGAATCGAAGATCATGACCGTCAAGCAAGCCCGGGCCTTTCGCGACAAGCTCCAGGCCGAGGGCAAAAAACTCGTTTTTACCAACGGCTGTTTCGACATTCTGCACCGCGGGCATGTGACGTACCTGAATTTCGCGCGCAATCAGGGGGACGCCTTGTGCCTGGGGTTGAACAGCGATGCTTCCGTCAAGCGCAACAAGGGAGAAAACCGCCCGATCAATCCCGAGGATGACCGGGCTTTTGTCATGGCGTCGCTGGAAGCGATCGATTCGGTCGTGATTTTCGACGAGAACGAGCCGAAGGATTTGATCGCGGCCATTCTCCCTCAGGTGCTGGTCAAGGGCAAGGACTGGGCGCATTACGTCAGCGGTCGCGAAGTGGTCGAGGCCAACGGAGGCCACGTCGTCCTGGCCGACATGGTGGAAGGCCGCTCCACGACCGGCACCATCGAGCGGGTGCTGAAGGTCTACGGTTCCAAGAGTTAAATTTATGAGCCAAACAATCATCGTCACGGGTGCAGCCGGTTTTATCGGCCGTAATGTCGTGTCCGAATTGAACCGGCGGGGACATGAGAACCTCATCCTGGTCGATTACCTGGGCAAGGGCGAAAAATGGAAAAACCTGCGCGGCCTCAAATATGAGGATGTGCTTTCACCCAATCAATTTCTCGCACTCGTGCAGGGTGGCAAAGCCCCGGCGGCGTTGGCCTGCATTCATCTGGGGGCCTGCAGCGCCACGACCGAATCGGACGCCGATTATTTGCTGGAGAACAATTATCGCTACACCCGCATTCTCTGCGAGTGGAGCCTGGCCCAAAAAACCAGGTTTGTTTATGCGTCGAGCGCGGCGACTTACGGGGACGGAGCCCTCGGTTACAGTGATGATGATGCCGTTACGGAAAAATTGGTGCCGCTCAACATGTACGGCTATTCCAAGCACATGTTCGATCTCTGGGCGCTTCGGTGTGGGCTGCTCGACCAGATCGTTGGGCTGAAATACTTCAACGTTTACGGGCCCTACGAAGACCACAAGGGGGATATGCGTTCCCTGGTGCAGAAGGCGTATCATCAGGTGAAAACGCATGGATACATCGAGCTCTTCAAATCGTACCGCCCCGATTTCAAGGATGGCGAACAGAAGCGCGATTTCGTTTATGTGCGGGACGCCGTCAACGTGACGCTTCACTTCGCGTTGGAATCGAAAAGGGGCGGTCTCTTCAACTGCGGCGCGGGACAGGCCCGGAGATGGATTGATCTGGCCAACGCGCTCTTTGCCGCCATGGATCGCAAACCTGACATCCGGTTCATTGAAATGCCCGAAGTCCTCAAGGGAAAATACCAATACTTTACCCAGGCGGATGCCGCTAAATTGCAGCGCGCCGGGTATGACAAGCCTTTCGCCTCGCTGGAGGAGGGAGTACGCGACTACGTCAAGAGTTACCTCGAAAAAACCGGTTAGCTGTCTAGTCTGGGTGACTCTGGAGAATCAGAAAAAATAGTCCCAACGGGCATTTAGTGAGGGGATGACTGTTATTTTCCAATCAGCGACTCCTCTTGCCGGATCGCTAGACAAGCTAAGTTACGTGGCAATCCAAGGAAGGAAAACAGACACATACCCGTCCGGTTTCGTTGCACTTACCGACACTAGGCTTATTTGGAGCCCTAAACAATCGTGACATGCCTCCATCACGGCCAGTCCGTAATCGCAGGGGCACGGCTTATCAGGTGATGGTTGCCATTAGGTTTCAGACTTATTGGCATGACATTAGCTTGATAGCACAAGCTAAATTTTCAACGGCAATCCTTTGATCACTCTCCCCAGCAACTCCAAAACTCCGTTACGCCCGGCTAAGGTCATTACCGCCGATAAGCCGGCTCGCATTGAGGGGTTGCATCATCTGAAACGAATCAAGATCGAAGTTGCGAGAAAACCAAATTCGTTGAGACAAGATGATGTTGTAGTCGATCCTGCTTTGCTTCATTTGGTGAGATTGCGCATTGCTCAAATCAGTCAGTGTCCCATACAAAATGAAAAGTACTGGCAATATTTGAAAGCCAGTGGGGAAAGCGAAGAACGACTCCACCAATTGAAGGATTGGCGTGAATCCACCTGTTTTAGCGACAAAGAGAAGGCAGCATTGACGTTAGCGGAAGCACTTTCTTTAGGTTTCACAAAACCGATTGTCACAGAATCTCTCAAAGGGACGAGGCGCTACTTCAAAAAAGAAGAAATAACTTCATTACTACTGGCGATCATGGATTGTAAGGAAGAATAGTCCCAATGGGAACAAGCTAAGGGGCTAACCGAAGGGCAAAACTATCCGATTCAATCTCTGGGGGGTAAATTCCCCGTCGCTTACGGCGGGGTTCTTTATTGCAACAAAGAGGCCTTATCGAATAGACTTCGCTGATAAACACTCTTTCTAATGCAAGCGGTTCATAATGTCACTTATGAATGCTCATTCGACGGTTGGACCGTTCCAGTTAATCTCACTACCTTCATCCATCCGGGTGAATCAAACAAACTCCAAACTGGTCTCGTGCAGCGAGCCCGGATGAGCCGAGCCAGGCACTTTCCTGTCCATTTACACTCACCGAAGCGACTTTAGGAATTGTTGAATCAACCATGGAAACACCTTGAACATACATTTCCGATCCTGTAGAGCCAAAAAAATCAGCACAACAACTTGCCATAAACATGAAGCCAACTTGGGAATCCCGATTAATTCATCAGACATTCATTTTCAAAAAAAAAAGAAGTTGTATGAAAATGGCACAAAGAATCTTGATAGTAATTATTGTTCTGTCGATGACGTTATATTTCAACTTCACAGCTCAGGGGGAGACAACAAGCGGTGTGACAACATTTGAGGCGCCGGCAGAGTGCCCCATTCCACCGTCACCCGACTATTCGGTAACAGTGAACGGGCAAACAACATTCGTCTATAATACGTCTGCGATGCCCGGAGGCAGTGGTTACCCGGCAATAAACCAAGCTTACTGCTATTACGACACCACCGATGCCGCCGACATAGTTGTAGTTACGGTGCTCAATGACAGCATATCCCTGAGCAACCTGGTCATTCGGCCAAGATCTTATGGCATAACCCCAAAGATCGACAGCAGTGGAGGCCATCAAACCATAACTTTTACCCTGCCCGCTGGGAAGAAGGTAATGGTAGACCCTGGATACCCCTCCGCTCATGCCATCATGTATCCGGCGTTGGCCGTGTTCGCGAACGTTCAATATGCCAGTCCACCGGTCGCCGGCCCCAATGTCACCGTGCTCTCTTCCGGCACGACCTACACCGGTTCGTACAACCTTTCCAGTGGGCAAACTCTCTATATTCAAGGCGGCGCGGTGCTGGAAGGGTATGTCACCGCCGACGTAGGCGCACATGATATCTCGATCATGGGGCATGGGATTATCGACCAATCGGTCGCTCAAAATCACCAACAGATTATGTTTCGACAGTGCAGGAATGTTACGATAGACGGGGTGATCCTGAGCGACGGTAGAGAGCTGGTGTGGGGATGTGTGCCGACGGACTGCACCGATGTTACCATCAACGATCTCAAGGCTTTTAGCTTCAGACACTGCAACGATGGGATTGATGTGTGTGGATGCAGTAACGTCACAATCAAGGATTGTTTTCTCAGAAGAAGTGATGACTGTATTGCTATCAAGGGCACCACACGTTGGACCAAAGATCCGGCGCAGGACTCGAAGAACATCCTGGTCCAAAACTGCGTTCTATGGAACGATGATGCAGATGACATGATTGTCGGTGAAGAATCCCCAGGGAACATGAGCATTGACGACGTAACTTTTGACAATATTGATGTCATCGGCGCCTACTTCTCTTATGTCATGTGTGTAGGTGGGCAGGACATGAAGCCTCATGAGATAAGTAATGTTACATTCAGTAATATCCGTGTCGAAGACATGGATCCTACGTACTGCGATTCCGCCTACTGGCCGTACGACAATGAGAGCCTCGACCATAAGGGCAACAAACGGACTGCATCCCCAACACCTGGCTGCCATTTGTTCGGAGTAAATTGCGATGCGAAATTTCGTGGCTATGACGGCATCGCCCAGATCAACAACGTAAAGTTCATCAATATCTCGGTGACGACGAAACCGTGGGCCCAGATGCCTTACTCCACTCTCGTAGGCCAAGATCCGCAGAACACCGTTAATGGGGTCATCTTTCAAAATTGCACCCTTAATGAAATTCCCTACACGAGCATTTCCGGTCCCATGATTGGTTCCTATCCATGGCTGAATACAATCGTCCCATGGTTTACCGTCAGTAGCGAGAACGTGACAAATGTTACTTTTTCCGCCGGGACCGTGAAGTGATCCCCAGATTTGCGGCCAGTTGAAAAGTTGGTGTCGAAGCACTAAAGGAGGCGCACAACGACATGAAGCAAAAACGACGCAGTATGGAGGAGATTATCCGCATTTTACGGCAAGCGGATAAGCGATAGCCTGCGTTGCAGTTAGCTTAGCGATGAGAAGTTGTCGTCATTTCGCGCAATCAATTTCTTTAGCTGCTCTGCCGAGATGAGTGGATGTCGAAACGCCCGGCATGGTTTGAGCAGGCCGTGAGAGATTGCCCGCCGGATGGTAATCGGTGAAACGCCGAGAATTTGGCCGCCTCGTTGATTTTGTAACTGAGCCGGAGAAACGGAGGGCTTTCCGTAGTCTCCATTTTGTCTGTATTCGTCATGGTCACATTTAACGTCAGCTATTGGTTGCACTTTCAATGGGTTCTTTTATGCCAAAAAGCCTATCGGCGGAGGCCGACCGACCAGGTTTTTAAAGGTAGTTGGTTGCGAATCGGCTTTTGGATTAGCGTGGCTCCAGTTAAATCGTGGGTATTATGATCCTAAATATGGGCACTCTCTTACAGGACTTTTTCGACACGCTGCGAGATGTAATAGAGTAGAAGAGAACGGGGAGCTCAAAGCAAGATAAAGATTATCGCTTAAGAGTTTTGATCCACGCTCCTTACCCATGGAAGAATCCATTCAATTAATCGCATTTTCTTTGTTATCACATCGGCATTACCTTGAAGTCCCGTTCTAAATTCCAAGGTCTTTCCTAAGGAAGTCTTTAAGCCATTTGGAAATTCCACGACTACAATGGACGTGCTATCATTAGGAATTAAGGAAACAGATTTTACTATTCCACAAACGGACCCGTATTCTTTATAAGGATAAAGATCGAATTGGATGCAAACGATTTGACCATTTTTAATTGTGCTGACCATTTGAGTTGACACAGACATTACGCCCATGAAAGAGGAAGGGGCCGAAATTGTCACTGTAATCCGTGAGCTAACAGTAAAAGGATACTGAGCGTACCAACTCAAATATAGCAAAGCGGCCAATATTATAAATATTACCGTATTGCCCCAACGCACAATACCATGAGGGGTTGCGCTAAGAATTTCTTGAATCCCATCACTCGATTTTTCCAATGGAAAATCTTCGTTAAGATCTGAATCTTTAAACAACATGTTAGCTTCCGAGTTCGAGTTGATCCTTTACTAAATTAAAATATGCGCCTCGAGCTTGGGTGAGTTCCGCATGATTCCCCTTTTCAACAATACAACCATGATCCAGGACGACAATTTGATCAGCTTTCTTCACGGTACTCAAACGATGGGCAATGATTACTACCGTCTTTCCTTCAAAAAAAAAGCCTAAAGAATTCATAATCTCATGCTCATTATTAGAATCCAAGGCGCTAGTTGCTTCATCAAAGAATAAATATTCAGGGTTTTTATAAATGGCACGCGCTATTAAAATTCGCTGTTTCTGTCCTATGCTTAGTTCCAATCCGTCCTGACCGATTTTCGTCAAATAATTCAGCGGAAGCCCTTCAATAAAATCCTTGATATTAGCCATCTTTACGGCCTCGACCAACCGTCCACGATCAACTCGTTCCTCTACAAACGCGATGTTTCGTGAAATGGTATCTGAAAAAATAAAACCATCCTGCATGACTGTGCCGCAACGCTTGCGCCAAAGCCGGGAATCGAAAGTCGATAAGGCAGTATCTCCGAGCAAAATGGTTCCCTCGGTCGGCGAATAAAAGTTCAGCAGCAATTTAAGCAGGGTGGTTTTACCGCTTCCGCTCGGACCAACAATTGCTGTCACTTTTCCTCCGGGAATTTGCAGAGTAAGTTTTTTCAAGATTTTCGGACTGTGCGGACCTCCGTATTGGAATGTAAGATCTTGAATAGTCAATGTCCGAGATTGCGGGAAGAAATGGATTTTATCTTCTACATAATCGCTCTCTTCTTTCTCATGATGAACTTCTTGCAAACGTTCCAAGCTTAATTTGGCATTCTGAGTCTGTTGTAAAAATCCAATTAATTGAACGATCGGCGAACTTAGTTGGCCAACAAAGGACATTATCGCCATCATCATACCCAAAGTCATTTCTCCATTAATTACCGCCCGTGCCGCGATAAACGTAATGAGAATGTTGCGCAGTTGATTTAAAAAAGCCGTGCCGCCTTGTTGATACTGAGAGAGAGTAAGCCCTTTCAGACTAAGTTTGAATTGTTTGGCTTGAAGTCGCTCCCATTCCCAGCGTTTTTGTCTTTCAATTCCATTCAGCTTTATTTCCTGGATGCCTTGAATCAGGTGAACAAGATTGCTCTGCTGATCTGAATGAAGCTGAAATGTCTTATGATCCAGCTCTCTTCTCTCGCGCATAAAAAAAAGAATCCAACAGATGGAAACAATGCTAAATGCAAGAAATAACCATAAGATATATGAGTTATAAATATAAAGGATAACTCCTAAGATTACCAAATTGAACAAAGCAAAGACAATACTGATCGATCCAGAGGTCAAGAATTGTTCAATACGCGAATGATCCCCAATACGTTGAAGAATATCTCCTGTCGACTTTGTATCAAAAAATGGCAGCGGCAACTTCATTAATTTGACAAGGAAATCAGAGATAATCGAAATACTAACGCGAGTCCCAATGTGAAGGAAAATCCAACTCCGAATCATTTCAACCGCCGTCTGTGTAAGAAATAACATGAGTTGTCCTGCCAAAATCACATAGATAAATGGGATGCTACGGGCACCAATTCCATGATCCACTATAACCTGAGTTAAAAATGGGAAAAGTAGCTGCAAAAGACCACCGATAATAAATCCAAGAAATATTTGCCATAGAAGTCTTTTGTACTTAAATAAGTAGGAAAAGAAGTAACTAAATCCTCTTTTCCGATTGTCCTCTGTATGTTTATGTTTATAAAAATCCGGGCCAGGCTCCAAGAGAAGGGCCACACCAATGGGATTATCCGGAGTTTCCCCTGGTTCGAAGGCCCACGATCGTAAAAAATCCTTTTTTGTGTAAACAACAAGTCCATAGGCAGGATCTGCAATATATGCCTTGCTTTTGGTAATTTTATATACCACAACGAAGTGATTGTGATGAATATGAGCAATACAGGGGAGGGCCGCTTCATTTAGAAGCTTTTGCCAGGAAATTTTAACGCCCAGGGTTCGCATCCCAATATGTTCGGCAGACTCACTAATGCCCAATAATGTAACTCCTTCTCGTGTAATAAAGCAATGATTGCGAAGCTCTTGTAGTGAAACCGAACGTCCGTAGTATTCGACAATCATGCGCAGACAGCTTGGTCCGCAATCCATGGAATCATGTTGTCGAAAAAAGGGGAAAACCATACCGACAATCTGCTAAAAATATTATTAAAAAGCAACTCTGCTTAAATAAACCAGCTTTATGCTACTGAACTAAAAGGTGGAAGATTTTAAGGATAGGGTAAAACGTTAGAGACAATTGGCGACAGTTTTTTGCTTTAAAAAACGAGGCTTTTGAACACTACGATTTGATGCTAATAACATCAAGATAAGCCTTTTTTGAAAAGCCGCGTTTTGAACTACAGTCAAAAAACAAAAATATCTTGTCGATCTTCGGTCTATAACCTATAGGACATTATGAGTCAAAAAGCCTCTTTTGCATCCTGGCGCCCCTTACTAGAGGGTGATTTAGCCACGCAAGCATGGGATGTTTTGGAAGAATTGGGACATTGCCTTGAAAAGCCACCGCGTGCTTACATTTTTGATGCTAATCTATCGTCACAAGAAGTAACTTATGGAAATTCAACAATGTGGCCCACACTTGCGGGAGGAGACTCCGGGATTGCCTTGTTTTTTGCTTACCTTGCCAAAGCAAGATCCAGTGGTACACATCTCGAAATCGCCAAAAGATTTCTTGACCAAGCTGGAGGATGGCTTGCCGAATGCGGGGTAGGCGAAGGATTGCACGGAGGATTTTCGGGTGTTGCCTGGACAGCAACTCATTTAATGAAAATGTTTCCTGAAGAAATTAATTTTGACTGTGAAGAAATAGATCAAGGCCTTGAAAATCTACTCGCTCATTCTCCCTGGATTCGAAGCTACGATTTTATTGATGGATTAGCTGGGCTGGCGGTTTATGCTTTGGAACAGTTGCCTCATACGATAGGAAGAAAATGTACTGAGCAAATTATTAATCAAATTGAAAAACTCGCCACTAAATCCGGTGACGATATTACTTGGTTTACGCCTCCGTATATGATTTTTAACGAAAACCAACTGGCTGAATTTCCGCAAGGCTATTATAATCTTGGACTGGCGCATGGAGTTCCAGGGGTCATCGGATTATTAAGTGAAGTCTATGCCGCTGGTATCGAGCAACCGCGCCTACGAAAAATACTCAATGGTGCGATTTCATGGTTATTAAAACAAAAGCAATTCAAAGGAGAAAACTCGATCTTTTCATCCTATACCCATCCAAATAAGCTCGATTTTGTTGGCTCACGCCTCGCGTGGTGTTATGGAGATCCCGGTATTGCTATCACACTTTTATTGGCAGCCAGGCACCTTGAAGAATCGTCTTGGGAAAATGAAGCCCTGGAGATTTTGCGGCATGCCGCTAAGATTTCGTTTCAGGCAAGTGGTGTCTTTGACGCGGGCATTTGTCATGGGGCTGCAGGCTTGGCCCATATTTTTAATCGGGCATATCAAGCAACGGGTGAAGATACTTTTAAAGAAGCAGCTATCCGATGGTATAAAACAACTTTAATAATGAAACAACCCAATCAAGCGGTGGCTGGTTTTCCCACGGCTTTTTTTGAAAACAATAAACTGGAGTACAAACCGGATCCTGGTTTCCTGACCGGCGCTGCGGGAGTGGGCCTTGTGTTATTAGCGGCAGTTAGTCCCATTGAGCCTCAATGGGATCGTGTTTTATTGACTTCTGTTGCGCCACGAGGATAATTTATTTCAATCTGGCCCTTTCGTCTAACGGCTTAGGACGCAGTCTATTTTCAGATTGAAATATAGGTTCGAATCCTGTAGGGGTCACTTCAATCACATTCTTAAAAAATGCATTTTTAGGCACATTCTTGTGAATAAGAATTCGTCACAGGACGCCATTCAAGCTTCCGGTTTTTTTGTTCTCCGTACGCCGCTTCTCTCGCTTGATGATTGGCTTGAATGGAGCAGTGGAGGCGAACTTTCTCAAGTTTCAGATAATCTCGCTCAACTTAAAATTAAGTTATCTGAGAGTCGAATGTTATTGCGAAAAAACCTAAAGGAACGGATCGCCCATCCCGCAATTCGGGAGGCCCTTTTTATTGCCTCCCCTGATCTTTACGAAAGTCTGCCATTCTGGATCAGAGATCCAGAGAGTGAGCGTGGGCAAAAAATTGAAGGCGCATTGACCCGCTACTTCTCCCGAATGACTTCGCGTTCGACGCCCTTTGGGTTATTTGCAGGTTATTCACTTGGGAAAATTGATGCCGAATCCTGCCTGCTCCTAAAAGAAAAACAGCATTATCGTCGCCATACACGTTTGGATAATGGTTATCTGGCCGCTTTATGTGAAGACCTCAAACGTTCCAAGACGTTGCAACGATCCTTAAAATATCATCCGAATACCAGTCTTTATTTTAGCGGAGGGCGTGCACGTTACGTTGAAACAAGGTTGCAAGAGAAAGCTAGGACCTATTTTTTAGTGGCCGTTGATGATTCTCCGTATCTTAGAGCTGCTTTAGAATGCGCTCGAAATGATTCGGGGTATTCTGAGATAGTTGCGGCAATTCTTAAATCTGATGCCGAAATCCAAATTAAAGAGGCGGAAAGTTATGTAGATGAATTGATTCAAAATCAAGTCGTGGTAACACGATTGGAACCTGCCGCAACGGGAGATGAGCCGATTCAGTGGCTTATTCGTAAATTGAAAGAAATTCCTTTAGCTCAAACAACTTTAGTCGCCCTGGAAAAAGCCAGTATGAGTTTAGATCAACTCGACGCAAGAGGACTAGGAATTGATCCGGTCGAGTACCAAGCCATTGCAAAAGACCTTGAGATATTGGAGACTAAAACCGAATTGAGTCATCTTTTTCAAGTCGATATGATTAAGAGTGCTCCACGCCTTACTCTGGGATCAAATATTGTCGGAGAATTGATTCAGGCCGTTAATCTAATGCATCGCATCCATCAGTCCAGAAGCATCTTGCTAAGAGACTTTCAGGAGGCATTTGTAGATCGTTATCAAGATCGGGAAGTTCCACTGATGAATGTTTTGGATGAAGAATCCGGAATCGGTTTGGGTCAGGGATGGCGCCATGCATTTCAACCCCAGGAACCTATGGCAACCTGGAATCGTCTGCATCAGATATTGGCATCCAAGCTGATCGATTCAGCCCGACGACACGATCATGAAATAGTCCTTGAAGAAAAGGATCTGAAGAAATTGGAAAATACAGAAGGACGATCGACATATCCCTTGCCTGACACTTTCTCCGTCAAGTGTACGTTGTCAGCAGCTTCGGAGCAAAAGCTCAATGAAGGGGATTTTCAAATTTTTATATCTGGAATCGAAGGGCCTTCGGGAGCTGCGATGCTTGGACGATTTTGTCACGGTGATCGAGAACTTTATCAAAAAGTTAAGGAGCATCTAACAACAGAAGCCTCATTCAACACTGAAGCTGTATATGCGGAGATTGTCCACCTTCCACAAGGACGTCTTGGAAATATTCTTTGTCGTCCTTTATTACGGGATTTTGAAATCACTTATTTAGGCCTTTCAGGTGCTATGCCGGAAAATCAAATCCTGATGACCGATTTGATGGTTTCAGTGAAAGGGAACCAAATCATCCTGCGATCCAGGCGTCTGGGGCGCGAGGTTATTCCTCGTCTCTCAAGCGCACATAACTTCTCAAATCCACGGAATCTGTTGCCGTATCGCTTTCTTAGTATGCTGCAATTCCAAGGCCTAAGCAGATCGTTAGGCATGGATTGGGGAGTTCTCGATAACCTGCCGTTCCTGCCCAGAATACGAATTGGCCGGTTCATTCTCAAACGGGCTCAGTGGACGATTCAAAGTGAGGAGTGGAAGGACCATCTTAAGAAAAACGAAGAAGATCTTTTTCTATATATCCGGCAATGGAGGCGAGAACGTGAAATTCCCCGTTTTGTTGTTATTGCAGAACACGATAATGAATTATTAATTGATTTTGAAAATATTCTTAGTATTCAGAACTTTATTGATCTGATCAATATCAGGCCGGTAATTCAACTCATTGAGCAGTTTCCGGAACTGGATCGGCTTTGTGTCAGAGGGAGTGAGGGAAGGTTTACGCATGAGTTGATCATCCCATTTCATCACAGTGCTTTAAAGGCAAAGCCGAGCTCTGCAATACTGCCTCTTCCTGACATCAACTATGATAAATCCATCCCGGAACGGAGTTTGCTTCCTGGCTCAGAAGTTCTCTATTTGGAACTGTACGCAGGAAGCGCCATCGCCGATCAGATATTATGTCATAACATTCTTCCGATGGCAAAAGAGCTAATGCAGTCAGGCACAATCGAAGGGTGGTTCTTCATTCGATATACGGACCCGCAATTTCACCTTCGTTTGCGATTTTTTGGGGATCCAAAACGGTTGCCCTCCCAAGTTCTTCCTGAAATCCATCAAGTGATGAAGCCCTTGTTGCAGGATGGTCGTCTGTGGCGAATAAGATGTAATACCTATGAACGGGAAATGGAACGGTATGGCGGTAGTAACGGAATCCTATTGAGTGAAAATCTATTTTGTATTGATAGCGAAGCAGTCGCCATGTGTCTTGAATCGATTCTTGGTGATGGTCTGGAGGAATTGCGAGTTCCAATGGCGATGCGCGGAGCAGATTGCCTGCTCGCGGATTTTGGTCTCAATATCCTTGCTCGCCGCGAGCTTATTCAAAAAATTCTCCGGCCTAAAAATGCACCAGTAAATTACGATCGTAAAATACCCTTGCATCTGCCTCACTTTAGCGAGCCTTTTCGAAAACAGCGTAAAGCTGTTGAAGAAGCTCTTGCTTCCAATATAAGGGCAGAAAGTCCTTTCCGGCATGGAGCCTTAATATTCGAGAGTCGCTCCCAGAAGCTGGCCCCTGTCGTCCAAGCGATCTTGCAACTGGATCGGGAGAAACGATTGACAAAGACAATCCCGGAGCTGTTGCAGAGCTATCTTCATATGCACGTCAATCGAGTGCTTCGCGATCAGGCTTTTGCGAAAGAACCGATGATTTATGATTTTCTCGCCCGATATTATGAATCGATATTGGCTCGTACAAAAAAGCCAAGAGTGAATGATCGAGTACCCTAATTTCGGTAGTGAACTTTCCCTGCAGCAAGCAGCGGGGTATTAAATTGGCATTACCGGGAAGTTTTTGCTGCATTCATCCCCACTGGTGTCTCGCTCCAAGGCTAACATCTCAGGCGACTCGAAAAAGCTGAGTCACGTCACAATCAAATGCAGAAAAGTAAGGATATGGTGCCTACGATTGTGGTAGCCACACCCGTGAGACATTCCCCAGCATTATCACAGCTAAAAGTGTGACATCCGCAGGTGTGGGCACAAGTATTAGTGGGAGGACAACGACAAGTTGCATGATTAGCTGCAGTTGGAGTGGGGTAGCTTGTAGCTCCACCACCAATATTTGCCTGTTCATCCAGGCCCAAGTGGCGAATCGTGTTTTTATTGAGATTGAGTTTTTTTGGTTTCATTTAATTCCTTCCTTAAGTTATGGGGCCGACGTAACCGGGCTTTAATTCGGACATCGGATCTATAGGATGTCACATTTTTTAACCGCCTGTCCACTGCTACATTTTTCAATTGGAGTTTAGACCAAACCTTCTCACTATCATTCGATTGTTACCCATATCTTGTGCAGGCTATTATGCCGAATCGACCTCATAAGTTTGCCGGTGTAAACTAAATCCTCGATATGACATATCCAAAGTACTGTATGCCGTTGGGATAATTCCGTTTAGAATGTTTTTGGGAGGATGATAAAGTACAACTCGGTATACTCCTGTAAATTTTTAGACACAGTTTTGGACGCACTTTTCGCGAGTCGTGATTGTATTTAAATGGAGGGGAGATGCCGTCCAGGGTCTGCTTGATAAGCAGGACTCTTCCAAATGAAGGTGCATTTACCTTTCAGATGAGGGGGAGGAATCGAGTACGACGTGGTAAACCTTAAGGATGATTCCCTCAACACGGAACAATTCCACCTCCGATTCATGCAAGTCGGCGACCGCCCGCAACTCGTTGGTTTCCGCCTGGGCCAGATCCCGTTGCATTTGGAGAACGGTGTAGGTGGTGGTGGATCCAGCGCTTAGTTTTTCCTGTTCAGCCAAAAGCGCATCTTTCGCATATTCGGTAGCGGTACGAGAGACGTCCACGCGTTCTTGATCAGTCTGCACCCGGTTCGCGGCATTGTTGACTTGGACCAGAATGTCCTGTTCGAGTTTTTTCAACTGGAGCAGGGTCTCTGTCTTTTGTAATTGGGCGGCATCGCGTTGCCCGATTGCCTGGCGATTGCCAAAGGGAACCTGTACGCTCAGTCCCACATACCATTGGGGATAATCGGTACTCGTCACTCTATTAAAACTATTTCCCAGATTCGTTCCCAAGCCGCTGTAGCCATAACTGGCAATGAGATTGAGTTGGGGGAGGGTCTGGTTCTGGCTAAAGACCAACTGGAGTTTACTCTGTTCGGCCTGCGCAATAGCCTGCCGATAATCCGCGCGATTTTGCAACGCGACCGCCATATCGGCAAGGGGAGGCTTGCCCGTCAAATCCTCGCCAGGTCGATCTAGAGGAACTATATTTTGACCAATCATGTCGGCAAAATCGTCACTGATAAGCCTCTTGAGCGCATTTTCCTGTTCAATTACCACCTGGCGGGCTTGCAGGACGTCGTCTCGTCGAGAGGCAACTTCCGAGGTGGTCTGCGAAATATCGAGCGCAGTCATAGTGCCGACTCTCACCCTTATTTTATTATCGTCCAGAAGCTCTTGCGCTAAGCTTAGGGACTTTTCCTGAGAGGTGAGATTATCCTGGGCATAGATCAGTTCATAATAGGCCGAAACGACGTTGGAAATGATTTGCTCGACTTGAGCTTGGAATCCCGCATCAGCCGCAACTTGTCCGCGGCGGGCAATCCGGATCTGGGCTTCAGTGATGTCCGTACCGAAACCCTTCAATAAGGGCTGCGTGACATTAAAGCTGGCAAGAGACGTGTACTCGGCGAAGATGTAACCGAGATTATCTTGTGAGCTGGACGAACTCATGCTGAGGCTCAATTGCGTGCCCAGCGCAGTCAGTTGGGACAAACTGAGTTGATAACTGCTCGTCTGGGTATTGTATGCTGAGAGGGAGGTGGAGTCGATCTGGTACTCGGCCGCACCATACTGGGTTTGTAACTGGAGGGTGGGATCAAAGGCGCCAAAGGCCGACAGCGTCTGGGCTGAAGCAATCTGTGGGGCAATACGCTGGATCGAAATATCGAGATTCTTCAGCAAGGCGCGACTGATGCAATCCGGGATCGTCAAAGATAGTTCTTGGTCACCGGTACCGACATCCTGCGGAGGTGGGGAGTCCACAACCTCGGGCGTGGCGGCTACCGCCGTTAACAGGAGGAAACCCCAGAGAGACAAAAAGGCAAGCCCGGTACTCCTAGTCGCCAAAATCCGGGGAAGGCGTCTCGTCCGTTTATCGGCTGTAAAAGAGGAGTCATTCATACCGGAGGGCTTCGATGGGATTGAGTCTGGAAGCCTGGAATGCCGGATACAACCCCGCAACCCCGCCAATGAGCAGGCTGAAGACAAATCCGATCACGCCTGCGGTCAGGGAAAACAACGGGCAGAATTCGGATTGGGCCAGCACAAACTGGAGTACATGGATCGTCACCACTCCGATTCCGACGCCCAATGCCCCACCAATAGCACTCAGGCAGACTGCCTCTGCCAGGACCTGGATAAAGATATCCGTATTGGTTGCGCCAATCGCCTTGCAAATGCCTATTTCTCTTATCCGCTCGCTGACCGAGGCCAGCATCAGGTTGGTGATTCCCACCCCACCGATTAGCAGGGTCACCAGCCCGATTGCCTGTCCGGTGAACTCAAAGCCACCTTTGGTCGAATTGAATTCCGCTAATTCATCGACTAATGTGCTGATCCGGAAATCCTGGAGACCCCGGTGGGTATGGATCATCACGTTGGAAATTTCCTGCACCGTCTGCCCCATATAAGTAAGATCTCTCACTTCCACATTCAGTCCTGACAGCTTTTCTGAGGGAACGATCCGATCTTTCATCGTGGTGATGGGGATGAACGCAATCTTGTTCTTAGTTTCAAGCGCATCGTAATTCCCACGAATCAAGGAGTACTTCTTCAGCAATCCAACCACCGTAAAGGTCACGCCATTGATACTGATGGTCTTTCCAACCGGGTCTTCGTCCGGATGAAAGAGCGCTTCGGCAACCGCGCTTCCGATAACCGCGACGAGGGAGCGCTGTTGCACATCCCAGTCTGTGATCGTTCGCCCCTTGGTTACGGCGTACCGGTTGATGATAAAAACACCGGGAGTTATTCCCTGGGTTAGCACGTGATAGGACTTCGCCTTGGCGACAATCATGCTGTCCAAATTGATTTCCGGGGAAACCGCGGTGATATTGTGACAGAGTTTGCTGATCGCCTGGGCATCTTCCAGAGTCCTGCCCTTGCTCAACGGCTGCAAGTAGCTTTGCTGTATCGGCAAGTAATCATCAAAAATTGAGATCTTTTCAACGCCTCCCAATTCGTAGATGGTCGTCTGCCATCCGACGAAAAGTCCATTGATAAATCCCATAATTACAATCAGGGAAGCCACGCCAAGAAACACACTGAGAAGACTGAGCAGGGAGCGTAATTTGTGCGCCCAGATCTGGTCAAGTCCATGCCAGATGGCCCTGAGGAGATTCATGCGCTTTGATCACTGAGAATTTTACCGTCGGCAACGTGAATCTGCCGCTTCGTCCGCCCGGCCACCTGCGCATCATGCGTGACGATGATCACCGTCCGCCCCTCCCGGTTAAGCTTGGTGAAGAGATCGAGAGTCGAAGTTGCGGTGATGCTGTCGAGATTGCCCGTCGGCTCATCGGCCAGGATCAGGCTTGGATTATTGGTCAGGGCCCGGGCAATCGCCACACGCTGACGTTGACCACCGGAGAGCTGATGGGGCCGGTAATGCTTCCAGTCGCCCATGCCAACCGTGGCCAGAGCGTTACGGGCCCGTTCTTTGGCCCCCGGATCGGGACTCTTGCGATAGTAATAAGGCAATAAGACATTCTGCTTCACGTTCAGGCGGGGAAGCAAATTAAACGACTGAAAGACAAACCCGACTTTCTCCGAGCGAATTTTAGCTCGTTCGTTGGAACCTATTTTAGACACGTCCTTTCCTTCGAATAAAATCGTTCCATAGGTGGGTTGATCGAGAAATCCCAAGAGATGCATCAGGGTCGATTTTCCCGAACCGGAAGGTCCGACAATGGCGATAAAATCTCCAGGGGTCACAGTGAGGTCAATCCCATCCAGTGCGTGAACAAAACTGCCACCCATGCGGTAATGCTTTTTCACCTGCTTCATTTCCAAAACCGGAATCATGACTATTTGGTGTCTTGAGTAGGGCTGAGCGAAATCTCATCGCCTTCCTTGAGCCCTGACTTGATCTCGACATATTCGTTGTCATTGATACCGACCTTGATGTCTTTGCGTATGATCGTGTCCTTGTCCCTCACATAAACAAAGCTGGTATTCTCATCCTCAACGACCATGGAAATGGGCAGGGAAAGCGCTCGGTCCACATGAGAGACGGGAATGGCCAAATTTGCCGTCAGCCCTACCTTCATTCGCCGATCAGTTGTCTCCAGGCTGACGACAACGGGGAAGACATGGATCGATTGATCTGTCCCATTAGCCACTGCTAGCGGCGAGATGAATTTGATCTTGCCTTCGAGTTTTAAATCCGGAATCGAATCCAGGGTGATGTAAACCGGCATTCCCACTTGGAGCTGCGCCACGTCAAACTCGTCGACGTTCGCATCCACCTCCAGTTGCGAAAGGTCTGTGATGGTCATAAGGCTGGTGCCGTTCGAAACCGAACCGGCCCCGATAATGACCATGCCCTCCTGGACGTCGATCTTCAACACTGTTCCAGTGCGCGGGGCGAGTATGGAGGTTTTCGCAAGTTGTCGCCGAAGTGTTTCCACATGCGCGGTATCGATGTTCAATTGGTTCATCGCCAGTTCCATATCCATTTTGACCTGGTCAAACTCTTTCTGAGAAACGAGCTTGGCATCAAAGAGTTGCTGTTCCCGCCCCCAATCGAGTTTCGTATTTTCCGCGTGCAGTTTCGAAGCTTCGATTTGGTATGCAGCCTCGTTGATCTGGCTCTCCAATTCGGATTTATCCAGTTCCACCAGGAGGTCGCCCTTTTTCACCGAATCACCGGCAGTGACCGATACGTTCGTGACCAGACCATTGATTTCCGATTTAACTTCTGTAGTCAGGGGAGCTCTAATCTCACCCCGTCCGTACACATATTGTACAATGTCCCGCCTTTCGACCTTGGTTTTGACCCGCGCGTTCTCGCTTGCTGCAGCCGTTGCCACCATCGAAGTCGAACGCCAATACTGGTAACGCACGGCAATGTACACCAGAAAGACGATTATCACCGTTAGTCCAAACCATTTCATAAAACAAAGTACATAGTCTAGACGGTCATCGGGTCGAGATGCAAATTCTCCTCAGCTGAAGTTGCGATTGCATCTATTCGCAAACTTTTTACACAATTTATAAGGTGAGAAGCCTTAGCAGAGACGCGGACGCTCATTTACCTTGCTTGTCAGAGGTGTTTACTGCATTACCTCTGAAGGGTAGTCCCAACGGGATTCGAACCCGTGCACCGGCCTTGAGAGGGCCGTGACCTAACCAGCTAGTCGATGGGACCTTAAGACGCGCGCGTCGCCCCGGTTGCCGGGGAGGGTCAGCAAACCACACCGGCAGGGTCTTGTCGAGCCTGTTCGCTTCTGTTTGACCACGCATTGAAAAATGAAGATAATCCCCCCCTTCCTTACCCGATGGTGTAATGGTAACACAGCGCCCTTTGGAGGCGTTATTCATGGTTCGAGTCCATGTCGGGTAGCGACCAGCCATTCTTTTGTTCAGGTGCCGAGATTCGCGACGGCGGTGGCTGAAAGCAGGGTAGTATGCTATAAGCAGACATGGGCAAGGTTTCCTCCGGCATTGATGCGGCGGCATGGCTGCGGGAGCACGGGCTGCGCGCCACGCACGGACGGATCGCGATCGTGCGGTATCTCGACGCGAGCCGGGTGCCGCTGACCCTGGCGGACATTCACGCGAAGGTGCGCGCCGCTGGGTGCGATTTCGCGACGGTGTTCCGGTTTATTTCGATCCTCGAAGAGAAGGATTTGGTCGAGCGAGTGGCGTGGATTGATGGAACAACACGGCACGAGATCCGGGCCCGGGACGGGCATCACCATCATCATCATTACCTGATTTGCCGGACGTGCCAGAAAGTGGAGCCGATCGACCAGTGCGTGGTGGAGCAGGTTGAGAACAGGATCGCCAAAGAGCGCGGGTACGCGGCATTGAGCCACTCGCTACAGCTATCAGGAGTGTGTCCGCAATGCCAGTTGACCGGCAAACCGAAGGCGAAAGGTAAAAAGCGCCTACCGTCTCGGTAACGAACGGGTCTTCAGAGGCTGTCCGAAAAATGGGCCCAAATTCGTCTTGCCACGTGGCTCACGTCCATTTTTCGGATAGCCTCTAGACAACCCGGGGGCGGGTCATGATAATACCCCCATGCGATGGGCCATGTTGTGGATTTTGCTGACGATGAACACGTCAGTCTGGGGCGCAGCGAATCAGGATGCGGATGTGCCGCTTTACGGGAGGCCGTTCAAAGTTGCAGGGCTGAGTTTTACGATCCCCTACCGGTGGCAGAGCCGGCCGGTCGAAAACGCCAACCGGGTGGGACAGTGGCGTGTGCCGCTGCCGCACGACGAGGACGGCGAGGGCGCGGAAGTCGCGGTCTTTTATTTCGGCCCGGGCATCGGTGGCAGCGCCAAGGAAAATATCGCTGCTTGGAATGGGTTGGTGCTGGACCCGCAGGGCAATCCGGCCGCGGCCAAAGTCTCGACCCTGACGTCCGGAGGATTTAAGATCACCGTCGTGTCGATTTTCGGGACCTACGAGCAGGCGGTGGCGGAGCCGGGCCTGCCGCCCGTGGCAAAGTCGAAATTCGGATTGCTTGGTGCGGTGGTGGAGACCCCTCAGGGTAACATTTACTGGCGGTTGACGGGACCGGACGCGCTGGTGACGACGATGCTCCCGCTGTTCAACAAGATTGTGGCGAGCGTGAAACCGCAGGACAAAGCATGAGTCAATCGGACATTCCCATCAGACACGATTTGCCGCAGGTTTCACTTTCGCTCTATTCGCACGGACTTGACCTTGACCAGACCCTGACCAGCGGGCAGGCGTTTTCGTGGAAGAAGACGGCGGACGGACGCTGGCGCGGCTGGATCGATCGGAAGCCGTGCCTGGTCTGGTCGCAGGGCGACGCGCTGCGGGCGGTGGGGCCGGGACTGACGAGCGAACTGGTTTCGCGCTATTTCGGGCTGGATATGTCAATGCCGGAAGTTTTTTCGACGTTCCCGAATGACGAGTGGCTTGACCGGGCGCGCGCGTTCGCGCCGGGACTGCGCATTTTGCGACAGGAACCATGGGAGACGCTATGCAATTTCATCTGCTCGTCCCTGAAGCAGATTGTGCAGATTGAACAGATCAACCACGAATTGCGGCGCGCCTTCGGCGATCCCGTGGGCGAAGGGCTCCACTCGTTTCCGGAACCGATGAGGATGGCGCAGGCGACTGATGCGCAGTTGCGGGAATGCCGACTCGGTTTCCGCGCGCGGCATCTTTACGTGGCGGCGCGGCAGGTGGCCTCAAGCGAAGTGTCGCTGGATCGGATCGAGGCGATGGCCACGCCGCAGGCGCGCGAGACGCTCAGGCAAATCCAAGGCGTGGGCGAGAAAGTGGCCAACTGCATCCTCCTTTTCGCCTACGGGCGGAAGGAGGCATTCCCGATCGATGTGTGGGTGGAGCGGGTCTTGCGGCAACTCTACTTCAAGGGCAGTTCACGCGTGTCGCACGAGCGGCTGCGTGATTTCGCCGAGTCCCATTTCGGGCCCTGCCGGGGTTACGCGCAACAGTTTCTTTTTCACTGGATTCGCAAGGACCCGAAGGCGCTGCCCCCCGGTAAAACCGGGAGTACGAAGAAAAAACGGGTGAAACGGATGCCAAGAGCCACGGAAATCTAGTTGATACGCACTTGTGGCAAACGTATTACGATCTGAGGAGAAGGCCGGGCGGGCGCTCCGGCTGTTGCAGGCGGCGATTTTGGCGCTGGCGGGCTGGTGGGCCTTTGCCCCGGCCCTGACGGGAGGCTGGATTTGGGACGATGCCCATTACCTGCCTAACAATGCGTTGCTGCACAATCCGGAGCGTCTTTGGAAGACATGGTTTGAGCCCGGGACGTTCAACGAGTATTACCCGCTGATGGCGACCGTTCAGCTCGTGCAGTGGTCGCTCTGGGGGAATGAAACGCCGTTTTATCACGTGACGAACATGGCGCTCCATATCGTGAACGCCTTTTTGGTTTGGCGGCTTTTTGTAAAATTGGGGCTGCGGCTGGCCTGGCTGGGTGCAATGATTTTTGCGGTCCACCCGCTGATGGTGGAATCGGTGGCGTGGATTGCGGAATTAAAGAACACGCTCTCACTGGCGCCATTTCTCCTGGCAATGATCTTTTACCTCGATTACGAGGAACAGGGCCGGGAGCGCGACTACTGGCAGGCACTGGGGCTCTTCCTGGTAGCGATGCTGGCCAAGGTGACGATGTCGCCTTTCCCGGCGGTGATTCTGCTCCATGCGTGGTGGAAGCGGGGGCGGATTGGGTGGGGCGATCTGCGCGGGGCGATGCCGTTTTTGGTGATTTCGGCCGTGCTGGCCACCCTGACGATGCTGTCGGGAATCTGGTACCTGCAGGTTCATCCGGAGACGGATCATGAGCCCCCTGAGGGGGGATGGGAGGCGGGACCAGCCAGTGCGGGCCTGGCGATTTTCTTTTATATCGCCAAGTTTTTCTGGCCGACGGGGCTCATGCTGGTTTATCCACGGTGGCTGGAGGCCGGGGTGACACCGTCCGATTTTCTGCCGTGGATCGCGCTGATGGTGCTGATGGGATGGCTCTGGTGGAACCGGTGGGAGGAATGGAGCCGCGGTGTGCTGCTGGGGTTCGGCTTTTTCCTGATCATGTTGGCACCGGTGCTCGGTATGTTTTTGGTGAAAGATGCGAATATGGTCCGGTCACTGGACCACTTGATCTATCTTCCAATGATCGGGCTGACAGGGTTGACGGTGGCGGGACTGGGGGCGATTTCGAAACGGCTTTCGCCGCGGCTGCGGTGCGCGGGGATGGGCGTGCTGGCGTTGGCGCTGGTGTTGTTGGCCTGGGAAAGCCATGTCTACGCGGCGGTTTTTCAAGATGAGGAAACGGTGTGGAAGTTTACGCTGATGCGAAACCCGGGTTCCTCGGTGGCGCATGAGACGCTGGGCAACTTCTTGCAGGAGTACGGACGCATTCCCGAAGCGGTGGCGCAATACCGGTTGGCGTTGCGGTGTAGCCCAAACAACTCCGGACCGCACGCCAACATGGCGCTGATCCTGTTCCAAAGCGGCCACGCGCCGGAAGCGATGGCTGAATATGCGAAGGCGCTGGCGATTTGTCCCAAGGATGCCACGATCCACTACGACTTGGGGAACGCGTTTTCGCAAATGGGGCATGAAGCGGAGGCCATCGCGCAGTATGAAGCGGCGGTAAAATTTGACCCCAACCTGCGGGAAGTGCATTACAACCTGGGCAACGCGTTGATCCAGACGGGGCATGTTCCGGAAGCGGCGCAGGAGTACGAGGCCGAGCTGCGCCTCAATCCCGACCATGGCAACGCGCGCATTAACCTGGGCAACGCCCTGTTGCAACTCGGCCAGGTGGAGGAGGCGGTGCACGAATACGGCGAAGCGTTGCGGATCAATCCGAACGATCCGGACGTGCATGCCAACATGGGAGTGGCTCTGATGCAGTTGGGCCGCCTGCCGGAGGCCCGGATGCAGTTTGAAGCGGCTCTCTTGCTCGATCCGAACCAGGCCACCGCGCAGGCCGGCTTGTCGCGCATCGACGCGGCAGTCAATCCTGCGCAAGGCGGCAAGGTTTCGCCCTGAAAGAAGATGACCTTACGCCTGATCGGCGCATCGTGCCATCTGCGGCGCGGGGGTAATTTAATCTCTCGGATCAATTTTTCGAGAGCTCTTCATCAAAACAGACCGCGACTTTGCCGCACTTGCCGGAGGCCATGAGCGCGTAGGCGTCGGAAACCTTGTCGATGGCGAATCGGTGGGTGATGAGTTCGCTCGGGTACAACTTCCATCTCACCAGGCGTTCAACGAGCTCTTCCATTTTCCAAATCGAGGTGACCCAGGAACCGTAGAGCGTTTTCTGGTCGTGAATCATGTCGGGGGAGGGATTGATTTCAAGTTTGCCGCCCTCTCCGATGAGGACGATGCGGCCCCATTTGCGCGTGGCGCGAATGGCCGTGGCCCGCGCCGCCGGATGCGCGGAGCAATCGACGGCCCGCTCGACGCCGTGTCCGCCGGTCAGCTTTCGCACCTCCGCCACGTTGTCCGGGCCTGACTTGATGGTCTCGTCGCAAAGGCCCAGATCGCGAGCGAGCTTCATGCGGTCTTCGACGACATCAATGCCGATGATTTTTGCCGCGCCCAGCTTGCGACAGAGAGCCGCCGTGGCCAGGCCGACGGGGCCTAGGCCGGTGATGAGCACGGCGTCGTTACCACTGATGCCGATTTTTTCCAGGCCCTCGTAAACCGTGCCGAATCCGCACGCGACTTGCGCGCCATCCGCGTAGGAGAGTTCATCGGGAAGGTGGACCAGGTCCTTCTCCTCGGCGAGGAGGTATTGCGCCATGCCGCCGTCACGCTGCCAACCGTAAGCGCGCCGATACTTCTCGCTGGTGCAGGAGATCATGTACCCGCGGCGGCAATCGTTGCAGATGCCGCAGCCGGAGATGTGATAGACGATGACGCGGTCATTTTCACGAAATTCCCGGCAACCGGGGCCGACCTTGACGATTTGGCCGGAGGGTTCGTGACCGGCAATGACTCCCTGGTAGCCCTCCGGTCCTTTGCCGAGGTGCTCATGATAAATGCAGCGAATGTCCGAGCCGCAGATCGTAGAGGCCTTCATGCGAATCAGGACTTCGCCATGGCCCGGCGCGGGGACGGGAAAGCATTCGAGCTTGGTGGTGCTGTCGCCGGGAAGAACGGCGCCTTGCATTTGGTCGGGGAGGGTGAGTGTGGGCATAAAATGAAACGATGGCGCGGTCAGGCAGGGGTGATGACGCCGTTGACGTCCCAGAGATCTTCCCACGCTTGATTTTTCTTCCAGCAGAAGACCTGGCCTTTGATCAGGCGGCAATTGCGGTCGAGTTTTCTTATGGTTTCCATTTCGACGTCCGTAAGCGGATCCTGTGTTACCGCGCGAAGATTGGCGAGATAGTTACGCCGCTTGACCGAAAAAGGAATGGGGGTCTGGCCGCGCTGCACGGCCCACTTCAGGCAGATCTCCGCCGGGTGAACGTCATGCACCTTCGCGATGCCGAGAATAGCGGGGTCTTCCGTGGGGGAGGTATCTTCCGGGGTGCGATCACGTTCCGGGCGTCCTGGCGAACCGAGGGGAGAATAACCGATGGGTTCGAGGCCCTGTTCCTTGACGTAGTTAAAAAGCTCGGGTTGCTGGAAATGAGGATGAAGTTCCATCTCGTTGCTGGCGGGACGAATCCGGGCGTCCCGCAGCACGAGTTTGAGCTTCGGAATCGTCATGTTCGAGGTGCCGATGTGGCGGATGAGTCCCTCATCGACCAGCTTTTCGAGTTGGCGCCAGGTTTTCATGAAGTTCTCATGAATGTAGGGCTTGGCGTTGGGATCAAGGGAACTTACATCGCAGCCGGGAGGATGAAAATTGGGGAAAGGCCAATGGATCAGATAGAGATCGAGATAGTCGAGCTGAAGGTCTTTCAGCGACTTATGGAAACTGGGAATGACATCCTTCTCGGCGTGCTTGTCGTTCCATAATTTCGAGGTGACCCAAAGCTCCTCCCGCTTCACGCCCTCGGCGACGAGTTTTTTCAGCGAAGGCCCGATCAGGTGTTCGTTGCCGTAAACGGACGCACAATCGAAATGACGGTAGCCCAGCCGACTGGCATCCAAGACCGCCTCGGCAATGGCCTCACCCTTGACCGAATCGGAGCCAAAGGTGCCCAGGCCGATGGCGGGCATGCGGGCGCCGGAGGCAAGCTGTCGCGAGGGAACGCATGAGGGGTCAACGGGGCTGTAATCTTGAATCATAAAAGGGCTCGAGATGGGGTTGCCAACAACGGTTTCCAAGTATGCAGAATTTTCTCTGCCAAACAATAGCCGCGTTGCTTGGCGACTCAATAATCGTGATCGAAAATGGAGGTGATGGTTTCGGAAGTGCGAGTTGAGTCACTGAAGCTTGAAATGGACGGGAACATCCGCTTCGGAAGAGACCGGTACTCCCGCCGTCATCGCCGGATGAAATTTCCAGTGCAAAACGGCTCGTCGTGCTGCCTGATCGAGTCGGAAATATCCTGAACTTTGCAGAATGCTGACACTGGCCGGTTCACCTTCAGCCGTAACCTCGACCTGTAAGATTACCACCCCCTGTTCACGGGCGATTCGTGATTCTTCCGGATATTCGGGTGGTTCATTATGCAGCTCGTCGGGTTGCGCCTGAAGGGCTCCCTGGGAAGAGCTACTCGTTTCTTTGACCTGTGACACTTTTAACGGTACCGGGAATTTCAGAGGCTGAGGGTTGGCCCTGATCTCGGTTTTCATGGGTGCTGGGATCGGGGCCGTCGGTACTCTTTGAGGGGGAGCAGGCTGGGTCGGTTGCTTGGGTGCTGACGCAGTGCCTGCCGGAACTGGAATGGGTTCGATAACAAGATCGATTTCCATCGATGTTTTCCCTGCCCGAACATTGAAACGAGCCGGATGGATCAACCATACTTCGCCAAAAATCAAGAGGCTGGCATGCAGGAAAACCGAGACGCTCCAGCAGGTCAGCCAGCGCTGCCGGTCTGCTGCGGTGGTCATGGTTTTTGCAGTGATTCAAAGGAGATTAGAAGGAGTAGGTAAGTCCGGCGTAAATGCTGCGGCGCGGACCGTATTGGGGGGCGAAGACCCCCACGCCCGATCCGCTGCGGATTTGGTAGATTTGGTCGCCGACATTAATTACATCGAGCCGGGCCTTCAGGTTGGGCATGCCGGCCCACTTGAATCCCTGGCTGAATCCGATATTGATCGAGTCATAAGCGGCTACGGAAGCGCCGTTGGGGATGTTGTCCGGCAGGCCGGGGTCGGTGTCGGAGCGCAGTCCGCTGCCGCAGATCATCTCCAAGTACGGGGTAGTTTCGGTCTGGGTGATGTTGTAGGTGAGCCCCGCTGAGCCGGTGAAACTCTGGCTGTGATCGAGATAAATATAATGGTTCTGGATGTAGTCGTAATCGTAAAGATTGAAAAGGACCCCTTGGGCGGAATTGACCTGCTCGCCCAATCCCTCTTCCACCGCGAGGTTGCCGTAGGCGGAGAAGCCGCCCTGGGTGTAGCTCTGGCTCAGTTCGATACCGCAAATCTGGCCCTTCGCATAGTTGAAGGCGCTCAGGATGGGCGCGGTCCCGAATTGGCCATCGTCGATCAGGTTGGTCGCCTGTTTGTAATAGCCATCCAGTCCAACCTGGTACTCGGGAGTGAACTTGTGCACGACACCCAAATCGAAATAATTCGTTCGCTCCGATTCCACCGGGCCGTTGGGCAATCCGGGCGTGGCCTGGCCGGTTGTTCCGGCGAATTGGGTGGTCGTGCCCTGCGGAATATTTTCCACTGGCGGAGGCGTGAAGTAGCTCGCATAACCACCATGGATTGTTGTTGCCGGATCAATTACGTAGGTGGCATTGATGCGCGGGCTCAATTGGTTCTCCCGAAAGAAGCTGCTTTGATAGAAGTCCATCCGGCCGCCATAGTTCAGCGTCAGTTCTTTGGTGATTTTCCACTCGTCTTGGAGATAGAAGCCGTAACTGTACGCCGTCATGTAATCGCTATCGTTGAAGGTTTCTGGATTTCCGGCCGCCCCCGGCAACTGGTTTCCGGCGTTAGGTCCACTGGTATAGATAGGAATAACCGTGGTGTCGGCGGTTTGAGCCCCGCCTTGGGCGTTCAACTGAAAGCCACCCCGGATGGTGTGGGCATCGTTAAGGTCATAGCTGCCGTCGAATTGGATGCCGTTGGACATCACGCTGCGATTAAGGCTGCCCGATTCTCCGTTGAAGTAGAGATCGCCCCCGTTTGGATCGGGATCGTAATTGACCGCACTGTAACTGTTAAACAGCGAAAGCTGGAAACTGAAGTCGTCGATGGTTTTTTGATAGGCCAAAACTTCAAAATTATTCTGCTCCCGCTGATTTTCGTTAAGATTTACCGAGTTGGTGGTTGTTACGCCCGGAAGCGCGTAGGGAAGACCATCGGCCTGCAATGCAGGGGTCTGGTTGGGGTTGTTCGGAATCTCGTACTGGTTGTAGGCTTCGCCGGCGATGAGGCTGATGCGGCTCGTGTCGTCGATAATGTAGGAGAGATAGGCGAAACCACGATACTGGTCGGAGTTATCGTGGATGGGATTGTAACCAGAGGTTGAGTTCTCGATGCCTTGGGTGTTTTGGAGATAGCCGCCCGAGAAATAGTAGTTCAACTTTCCCTGGGAACCGCCGTATTCAAAGCTCGGGTGAATGGTTCCGTAGCTGCCGCCGTACAGGTCGACGTCACCACCGGGGTCGACTACGCCGTTTTTGGTGTGGATATCGAGAACTCCCGCCTGGCGAAAGCCGTATTCCGCCGGGAGTGCACCGGTGATGAGATCGACGCTGTCGGCAAATTGCGTGTCGAACTGGCTCCCGAAGCTGGTGATGCTTTCCGGGATAAGCACATCGTCGATCCGGTATTGCACGTTGGCGTGGTCGTCCCGGACGTGGAAACTTCCCGATGCGGCCGAATCCTGGCTCACACCTGGAAATTGGAGTACCAGCTTGCTGAAGGGAACGTTTTCCCCTTGGCTCAAATCTTCGATGTCCTGCTGATCGACGGTGTAAACCGTCGCGCCGAGGCTTGGCACAATGGACTGTCGGGCCTGATCCAATTGACCGACGACCGTGATTTCCGGCATCTGCACCACTTGATTTGTGCCTGTCGGTACTGCTGCTTGGACTGAAATGGTAGAATTGATCGTAGTTGTGCCGGATGTCGTCGTGTTGGTGGTTGTCGTCTGGCTGATGGCTGCCGTATGCGTTGCGATCTGGGCGTCAGCTCGGACGCCAACAAAAATTAGAACCGTTCCCAAAAGAACGGCCGTGGCCCAACGTTTCAAGACAAAAGGAAAATAGACGCAAATCGTTTGCATGTAAAGCTGGCTAGCTTTCCCGCAAATCATTTGCAAGAACTATTTGCAAGTAACTTGCGATTTGCTTAGTCTTGGCGCCGATGAAAACACTTCTCCAGTTCGCCTCGATCTCCACTTTTTGGCTCGCCTCTCTTGCCGCGCATGCGGACGGACTCAAGATCGTAGCCGCTGAAAACTTCTACGGCGGCGTGGCCGGACAAATCGCCGGGGACAGCGCGACCGTCACAAGCATCCTTACCAATCCAAACCAGGATCCCCACGAGTTTACGACCAGCGCCAGCACGGCGAAATCGGTTGCCGATGCCGATATCGTGATCTACAGCGGAATCAGCTATGACCCGTGGATGGAAAAGCTGCTCGGGACGAACGGGAAACCGGATCGCGTGGTGATCAATGTTGCCGATTTGATTGGCGCCAAGGATGGAGACAATCCCCACATCTGGTATGATCCCCGAACCATGCCGGCTTTGGGAGCCAAGCTCGTTGAAGTGCTCTCCAGGCTCGATCCCACTCAGGCAAGTACGTATCAAAAGCGGCTGGATGACTTCAACGCCTCCATGAAACCCGAACTCGACAAAATCGAGGAAATCAAAGCCTCCTCAGCGGGGCTTGAAGTAACGGCAACCGAACCGGTATTTGGTTACATGGCCGCGGCTCTTGGGTTCAAGATGCTCAACTACGATTTTCAGGTAAACATCATGAACGACGCGGAGCCGAGCGCGGACCAGACCGCGACGTTTGAAAGGAGCCTGACTTCCAGGACGGTTAAAGTTCTCTTTTACAACAGCCAGGTGACTGATCCGACGACGGACCGGATTCAGAAAATAGCGAAACAATCAGGAATACTCGTTGTCGGCGTGACGGAAACCCAGCCTCCCGATCAAACCAGTTATGTCGGATGGATGCTGCACGAGTTAGATGGCGTACAGGCCGCTCTTGGTGCTAAAAGCCAATAACTCCCGTTCGCCCATGACCGCTGCCCTGCAAATCTCCGATCTCACGATTTCTCTTGGGGGGAACGCGATTTTGTCCGGAGTCAATGCAACGATCAACGAGGGTGAATTTATCGGGATTTTTGGACCCAATGGCGCGGGTAAGACAACGCTTGTGCGGTGCATCATCGGAACGTTGCCCCCCACCCGGGGATCCATAGAAGTCCTGGGCTTGCCGGTTGGCAAAGCGTCCCGGCAAATCGGTTATATGCCCCAGGGACATGCCGGGTTTGATTCCACGGCCTTGAGCGCGCGGACTTTGGTGGAGGCGGCCTGTTACGGAGATCGGTGGGGGATTCCGTGGACTTCCAGAAAGTCGAAGCAGGAAGTCGACCGTGTTTTGGAGGTGACGGATGCCGGTCATTACGCCAACCGCCCGTTTTCCGTTCTCTCCGGCGGAGAACGCCAGCGCGTGATGCTGGCCCAGGCGCTCCTGGGAGATCCGAAAATTCTCGTGCTGGATGAACCCCTGGCCAGCCTCGATCCCAAAAATCAGGCGCTGTTGATCGAATGCGTGGCACGGGTCAAGCGCCTCACCCGCACGACCGTTCTCTTTGTCGCGCATGATCTGAATCCGCTCATGCATGTCATGGATCGCGTCCTTTATCTGGCGGGAGGAGGAGCCGCCCTGGGCAAGCTTGATGATGTGGTCACCTCCGCTTCCCTTTCCAAGCTTTATGGATTTGAAATTGAAGTTGTTCGGGTGGAAAATCGCATCTTTGTCGTCTCGGCCGAAGGAAACGTGACCGAATGCGCTCACCATGATTGACACGCTCGCTAACTACCTCAGTTACGATTTCGTGCGTCATGCGCTCGTCGCCGGTTCCCTGTCCGCCATTCTGGCCGCCGTGGTCGGCTATTTCGTCATCATTCGGAATGTCGGCTTCGCCTCCCACGCCCTGGCCCACATTGGATTTGCCGGTGCGGCGGGCGCGGCGCTTCTCGGCTTAAGCCCCCTCGAAGGCATGCTTCTGCTCACCGTCAGCTCGGGTGTTTTCATGGGCGCCACGGGGGACAAGTTGCAGCGTAGAGATCTGGCCATCGGCATGGTTCTCTCGATGGCCCTTGGCTTGGGCACATTGTTTCTCCGCCTCTATTCCACTTATGCGGGACAGGCGAAGGCCATACTCTTCGGCAATATCTTTGGCGTATCCAAAAGCCAAATCACTGAAATGGTGGTGTTATCTTTGATTAGTTTGGGAGGGCTCGCGTTTTTTTCCCGCCGGCTTCTTTTTGCCAGCACGCAACCGCTTCTGGCCGAAGCGCGAGGCCTCTCGCTGACCGGAATATCCATCGCGTTCATGGTTGTGCTGGCTGTCTCGGTTACGCTGGCCAGCCAGGTTGTCGGAGTTCTGCTCGTCTTCACCCTCGTTATTGCTCCCGCGGGGATCGCTCTGCGCCTCTGCCGCTCCTTTTGGTCCGGGTTGATCGTCTCGGTTCTCTTGGGCTTGGTCGCCGTCTGGGTGGGAATACTCCTCGACTGCCTGACCGATCTCCCGGTGACTTTTTGGATTGCCGCAATGTTCTTTGTTCTCTACCTCGTCGTTGAAGGTTATTGCCGCTTCTTCACCAGATCGGATCGCTAAGTTCGCCTGTTGTCGGCGCAAGCCTTCATGAGCGGTGCTTCGCCTTCTGGGCATCGCCAAGCAAACGGCCAGAGATTCTGTATGGGAATCGAACGACTGGAAGGCTCCGACTACTTGGCAAGGGCTTGGGCTGTAAGATAAGGCTAACGCCAAAGCCCGGCCTTACAGATCGGCTTGAGCAGAGGCACCTTGGTGTGCCAGAAGTGGAGATCATCCGAATACATCAGGTAGAGATTCTCGCCGTCCTGCCGTGAGAGCATGACATACTGGCCTCGTATCCAGCCCGGGCCTTTTAGCGCAGGGCCGGGGCCTTAATTCAACGGCAGGGTAATTTTCAATAGTGAACCTGAGGACGCGTTCAGGATGAATTGTCCCTGATGCAGCTGAACGACTTTTTCAGCCAGGGCCAGCATGGTAGTATCTGCATCAAGGCTGGAATTCCTGTGCTGGTGCCAACGTTCATATCGAGTTCGCAGATCCTCCGGCAATTGCCGGTCAGACTTCTTATAGAGCAGCCGGAGTTCCTTCCCGGAATCATCAAAGACTAGGGTGATGGGAGACTTGTCGCTTCTGGTTGCCATCATGCAGGTAAGGGCAAGATTGGCCAACGCGCCACCTAACAGATACATGTCACATTCGATTTGGGCTGTACGGTCGGAATGGGCGATTTCGCAAGCAACGTTTTCCACCAACCGGAGTGCCTGGAACTGGAGGTCGATTGTTTTGATCAATTCGTAGGCGGCGATCTTCTCGAACGCCGGCTTTTTATTGGAAAGGACATTTTGGGCGAAGGTCAGAAAGTGATTGCGATGCCGCAAGGAAAGGAATTTGTCCTCTTTTAGATTTTCCAGGGGAAGACGCACCATGAAATCGGCGTTAGAGTCGATCAAATTGAGGCCTGAGTTCTCGTCGTGACAAGCCTTGGCCAAGGCCGTTTTGACTGCCTGATGAAGCTCTTGAATCTTAAACGGCTTGATCAGATAATCGGTTGCTCCAAATCTCAGGGCTTGCTGGGCCAGTTCAAAGGTGTGATACCCGGAAATCAATATGATCGGGATCATATCGGAGCGGTGCCGGAACATATCCAAACCCTGCATTCCATCTATGCCGGGCATGCGAATATCAAGGGTAATAAGATCGGGTGCCTGCTCATCAAAAGCGGCCAGACTTTGCGCGATACTTTGCGCCTCGGTGACCTCGTAGTCTTGCTCCAAGACTAAACGCATGCTGGTAAGAAAGCTCGGATCATCGTCAATGATTAAGATTCTGGGCCGCACCGTCTTCTTTACTGATTTTTCAGACGCGGACATCAACGAATGTTTAGCTTGAAGTGGGCCAATGATCATTGGGTCATAGGCGGGAGTTATCAGAGATCGATCTTCTGCTGATTGGCAAACGGTTGCAAACGATGGACCCCCGCAGTTCATGCTGATAATGAGGCATTATTTACCTAAAAAACAAGGAATATCAGGCAATAATAACACAGCACTACCATTTTATGAACTAATTTTACTTAATATATTTCATTAAATAATCTATTAATATATTTAATTAAATTCTATTATATTAACGTAATGTATTATTAAAAAACTAGTTATGAAAATAGAGCAAGAGTGCTAAGATATTAACGATAAGACTAAAACTTGTAAGTATAAGTTAGGCATGCTTAATGCGCTAACAATTCAAAAGGAGTTATATGAATAGCTCCGCTAGAATTGTTTCGAATGTCTCATCTGGCTGCTTAGTTTGCATTCTTCTGGCTGGTAGTGTGTGCCAAGCCTCCGCTCCCATACCCGTGCAGGAAGATTATGTCAAACTCCACGAGACTCTAGCCTCTTTAGCCGGTCCCGCTCATCCGGTTGCCGATCCCCCTCCTGGCGGCGTTCATGTACCACCTGGCATTGCGACAAGTGTCCTGCTCAAGCCAGCCAATCCATCGAGCGATGTGCTCCTGCGCATTACCTCGGGACCATTGAAAGGCAGCATCGTAAAGGGATCTTATTCGGATGATAAGATGATCTTTATCGACATTGAAAATATCAGAACTTCCTACGGAACCGATGTCTGGATGCCGATCACTAACGGCGCAGATAGCCAGGGAGTGCTCGATATGCCTCGCGTGCAGGTTGATCGCGGCGAATGGACCGTGGTGAAAAACGGAGGAACCTTGGCCGCTGGCACGAGGGTCCACATCCGGATTCTCGACCAGGTGCAGTTTGATACTTCGTCGGACAGGTCGTCCTTCCAGGTGGCTCGCAAATAAGGTTGGTTGTCAGCCTGGGAGCATCTCTTTTAGCAGCGTTTGCTTTAGGCTGTAGGGTGGCTGTTTATGATTGGGCGTGCCATGCTTGCGTCGCATGACAGAGGGAGGCGGTGGCGTTGTCAGGGACGCGGCTACTGTGCCACATCGGGTGGAGACGAGTCCGTTTGCGCCTCGGCTTTCTTGACACCCTGGCTATCGGAGAGTCGCTCCCGATGCGTGTTCGGGTTTTCTCCGAGGCCCCCCCAAACAATTACATTGCCGTCGTCAGTTTTTACTAGACGAGGCGGTACCAGATCTAATCCCGATCCCGGCTGGGGCGCGGATTTGAAGAGGGTTTGGTGAATAATTTTTCCATCCGGATCGGCCCGGGTGTAAAGGTAGATGCCCAGAGCTATGGGTTGCAGGATGTGCAGATTGCCTGCGGGATCGAAATAGATTCCCGGATCGGTGGAGGAGGCGAGTTGTCCCAGGGCGAGGTTGGCATAGACCAGGTTTTCCGCGGGATCCTCCACCCGCAGGTAGAGTTCCGTGGTATCGATGGTGGGAGCAAAACTGATAAGGGAGTAGGTGCGTTCTGAACCGTCAACCGTATGAATTTGGCTCCAAACCGTGCGTCCGTTGAGGACGGTGAAGGGAACCGGGTCGGAGATGATCTGGCCTTCACCCGGCAAATCAATCACGGCGGAAGCCCGGTAATCCCCTTCTTCGCGGAAGGTAAAAAGAGGCGTGAGGTTGACTTTGAGGGTCTTGGATTCTCCAGCTTTCAGTGTCAGTCCTTCAGGATTGAGTTGTCGTTCCTGCTGCACGGGAAAATCGTTAACGCGGCCATGTTTGGAAACCATGAAGGAGAGCCAGGGGCTGCCTTCTTTATTATCAAGGATGAGGTCCGTGTCTCCGATGTTTTCGACGGTGATGAAAAGATCGACCCTTTCGTAAAGCAGGAAATCGGTGCGTTGTGTCTGGACCGAGACTTGGATCTGGGCGGTGGCCAGGGCGGTTGCAGCCAGAAAGAGTGCGCCGATGACGGGCAGGCATCTCATATTTGCGTTAAGGTTAAAGCGGTTCCCGAGGAAAACAAGATGAATTTACGCTTTGGGCGTGAAATCTCTCCGCTTGCGGGTATGATCACCCTAGAGTCTATCTCATAAATAGACGAGGCCGCGCCAGGAGACAAAAGAACCCCGGTCCGAGAGGATGGCGGTGATTTTGGGCTGGCAGCTTCATTGCTCGTCGATCATAGACCTCTGCGGTTATGCTTCCTCCTCGTGCCTCGCTCCAGTCCAAAATCAACTCGCCACGCGGCTCGCGCCTATTTATGAGATAGACTCTTATGCCGAAGATGACCGCCATCGTTTTGGGTTCTGGAACATCCCAAGGTGTGCCGATGATCGGATGCCGCTGCGCGGTGTGCCTGTCGATGGATCCGCGTGACAAACGCACTCGCTCCTCGCTTTACGTGGCTACGCCTCAAGTCCAATTTTTGGTGGATACCACGCCCGACTTGCGGCAGCAATCGCTTCGAGAGGGGCTTAATCGCGTCGATGCGGTGCTTTTCACCCATGCTCACGCCGATCACATCATGGGCTTCGATGATCTGCGCCGCTTTTGCGAGATGAAGGAGAGTCCCCTGCCGATCTATGGCTCGGAACCGACGCTGGCACAAATCGAGCGGACTTTCTTTTATGCGTTCAACCCCAGGAAAATAGTTCCGGGCTATGTACAGGCGTTGCCTTACAGGGTTACGGGCCCTTTTCAACTGGGAGAACTGGAGATTGCTCCGCTACCCGTCCCGCACGGCTCGGTTTTCACCCTCGGTTTTCTCTTTTCGCACGGCGGGCGCAAGTTGCTGGCCTATCTTAGCGATTGCGCCGCGGTGCCGGATCCGGTTTGCGACACCGTGGCGGGAGTCGAAACGCTCATTATCGATGGCTTGCGGGACAAGCCGCATCCAACACACCTCTCCGTGGCCGGCGCGGTGGAAGCGGCGCGGGCCATCGGCGCCAGGCAAACGTTCATCACCCACCTGACGCACGAGAAAAATCACATCGACCGGGAACGGGGCCTGCCTTCCGGAGTCCGCGCAACTTATGATGGGATGAAACTCGATTTTGAGTTAGCCTAGGCAGTCACGAAGCTCAACCCAACCATTTCACGCTGGAAATCGGGTCGCTCTGCCGGAACCACGGCTTGGCGGCGAATCGGGGGCCTTTTTGTTTTCATCTGCCTGATGGCTGCGCCGCCGGGCCGGGCCGATGGCACGACGAATTACGAGACGGACACCTCGGAGATCACCAATATCGGTCCGTCGTGGGTGAGCCAACCGGAGCTTCAGCCGAGTTCACAGGCCGCGGCCACTTTTTTGCAGATGCACCCGGAACTGGCTCAGCCTTCCCAGCCGCTCCCCAGTCCTTCGCTGCAGGATGGAATCAAGCCCGATAACGACCCGGAGCAATTGGGCAGTCCCAGCGGCGATCTGACGCTGCAGCCCTTTCAATTTTCTAATCCCGAGGGCCAGCCCGACGATCTCCCGAAGCATCTGCTGGTGGTCTACAACCAGAACGATCCCGATAGCAAGGGCCTGGCCGATTATTACGCCTCGAAGCGCAACATCCCAGCCGAACGGGTCTTCGGCATCGCCTGCCCGCTCACCGAGGAAATCACCCGTTCGCAATACGAGCTTACCATCCGCCAGCCGATTCTGGCCTATCTCTACCAGAAGGACTGGATCTCACGCCGGAGCGAATCCGTGCATTACGGCAACCGCACTCTGCAACTGCTCGTCGCCAATTACAACGACATCTGGGCCATCGTCCTGATTCGCGGTGTGCCACTCAAGATCGCGGAGGACCCCGAAACCGAAGACGGCATGGAAAAAGAGCCGGAATTGCAAACCAACGCCGCCGCCGTCGACAGCGAACTGGCCCTTCTGCCCATCTTCGGCCTGCCCTACGGGGGATTCGTGCCGAATCCTTTTTTTGACAGAGACTCCACCGGAGAGATCCGCTCAGGGCCAGAACTCTCGACGAAAATCATCCTCGTCACCCGGCTCGACGGCCCCAAACCATCCGATGTCCGCCGGATGATCGACAACAGCATCTGGGCCGAACAAAACCGGCTGGCGGGTCTGGCCGTGATCGACAGCCGCGGGTTCACCGATGTGAACAATGGCTATACTTCGGGAGACACCTGGCTGCGCAGTGCTCGCGCCATGCTTACGAACGACGGCTGGTCGGTCAAGTTCGACGAAAAGCCCGAGACTATCCCCGCCACCGATCCGTGCAACAATGTTGCCCTCTACCTCGGCTGGTACGCTGATAACGCCTCTGGGCCATGGGTTACCCCGCCCGACCGTTTCGTGCCGGGCGCTATCGCCTACCATCTTCATTCCTTCAGCGCGAGCACGGTGCGCAGCGAAACGCAGAACTGGGTGGGACCACTCATTGCCCACGGCGCCACCGCGACGATGGGCACCGTCTATGAGCCCTACCTCGCGCTCACGCCCCATCTCGATATTTTCACCAAGCGTCTGCTCATGGGCCAGACTTTCGCCGAGGCCGCTTACGCTTCGGAGATGGGGCTTTCGTGGATGGTGACCGTGGTGGGCGATCCGCTTTACCGTCCCTTCGCCAAGCCGATTGAAGCTGCCCTGGCCGGAACGGGCGCCACCCACACGTCCCATGACGACTGGCTTTTCCTGCAACTCGTCCAGCGGGCGATCATCGCCAACCGCATCACGCCCAACAGAGCCACACTGCAACGGGACCTTGACGTCCCCGGCGCGGGCGCCGTCGCCTACGAGGGACTCGGCGACCTGCTGGAAAAGCTCAAGGATCCGTTGGCGATCGCCGCGGCGGAAAAGGCCTATAAGAAGGCGTTGGCGCTCGATGCTCAGCCGGTCGATCAGATTCGGGTCGGGCTGAAACTGGCCCAGCATTACATCAACCGCGCACAGGACGAGGAGGCCCAGGCCGAGTTGAAAACGCTGCGGGAGCTTTATCCCCAGGAATCACAGAGATTCGGAGTGGCCAGCCAGCTTCTGCCCACGGCGACTCCAGCCCCGCCGCCTACGCTCAGCGCGCCCCAGTATATTCCGCCGCCGGGCCCGCCGCAACCGCCCCAGCCCCCGCAGCCGTAGAGACTGTCCGAAAAGTCGCGGTCCGTTACGGGGTATTGGGCCGTATTTCTGCCCAATTTCTAATCTCACTCATCTGTCTTGTCTTTCGGCTGGGGGTTGGTTGCAAACGCTTTCAGAACTGCGTATGATGCAGGGCGATCTTGCTATTCAAAGGGGAGGATTATGATTGGTGAATTTCAGGCCTTCAAAATCGGAGATCGCCATCCAAAATCCATTTCCACTCGATCCGGAAGAGATCTTGAGCATTAGCTTGTTCCATCCCTTCCGGAGTTGAACATCAAGACGGATTTGACCCTTGAACGGTGCTCCGTTTCCATGCCCGAAGGGGACAAGGAGTTTTTCGTTCAACCATATCTTGTAGAAAAAATCGACGCCAAAAGAAAGCTGGGCGGTGCGGTTGGTGTCGGACCAAATATGGGTTGCCGCGTAATGGATGCTTCCTTTCATTTTGCCGGTCAGAGCGAAAAAGTCGATGTAATCGGTCTGCTCTTTCAGGCTCTGCCATTTTGATTCAGAGCCGTCGGGCAATCGAAAGGAGGCCTTGAGATCGGCGGATTTTTCAGGAGGGTAATTGGATTCCCTGATCTGTTGTTCGACGCCTTCCATAGGATTAAGCAATTTTTTGTTGGCGAACACAAATGGTCCGGCCACCAACCAGGCGTTTGCCGGTATATCCTGATAGACCAGCTCGAAGCGGAGGAAGTCGATGGCAAACTGGTTGTTTGGCTTGGTCTTAAATTCAAATTTGGTTTTGCCCTGCTGAAGATGCACTTTGGGGATAATCTCCACGGAAGGAACCGGCTTATTTCCCTTCTTGGAAGGAAAGGTCATGGCGTGCTTGCCATCAAGAAGCAGTTCAGCCTCATCAAAACCTTTTCCGGCAAGGCGGGCGAGGGATATCCGGTAATTTCCACCAATGGCGATTGGAACAGCCAGTTTAAGCGAGCTTCCCTGAGAGACCAGCAGATGTTCGCCAAACCATTCTTTGCAGAATTTTTCACTCTGCTGGATGCTTGGGATTGCCCCACCAGCAAATTTGAGCAGGTCTCCAGCCGTGAAGGCATCCGGCGGAGTGACAGGCAGCATGCCTTTGGGAAGCTGCGGCGGAAAGTTATCATATCTCCAGCCGGGCGGCATTCCCTTGGTCGTGTCTGAAATCCATAGCGGGAAGTTCAAGCGATGAGCCGCATGCAAAACATCTGCCTGATGGAACGTCGTGTCAGGAACAATATCGATCTGATATTCATGGATCCCTTGATCCGCAACGGGGAATGGCACATCAGGGTCATCTTTTGCCGGGTCATGATGGGCATAGATTGGAGAACGCAGAAGCGTAATGCGCATGGTCCCATCCGGGAATACATCCGCGGCATAAATATCAGGACTAATCGCTGTCAGGCTTGCTCCCTTGCCGCTGACTGATGCGATGTCCATTATTGGGTATTCATTCTTGTCCAAGGCGCGTTCGATCACGGCTCCAGGGGTGCCATCGCGCCTGACAGAAACCTTGAATCCGGGGGATATGATGAGTTTGACGATTTTGTTTTGTCCCCACCAATTCAATCTCAGATTCATGCGCAACGATTTTTGGTCATGGAGCATTTGAATGTTCCATTGAAGCGTTCCACTTTTACTGTGAAGCACATTATTCACGGCGGCACGAATCGGCCCATTCTCGAGGAGAGACCATGATTTCTTGGAGGCAAACATTTCGACCAGCGGCCCATCGTAGGAGAGGACGCCATGAGACCATGTATCCGAGTTATCCTCAAATACGCAGACCTTGATGCCATCTTTGCCGAGGATGCTTTTCCCCGCAAAGGAGATGTCCGAGATGCCCTTGGAGCCACAACGTAAAGAGAGCAAATCATTGGACAGGGTGTTGCCTTTGAAACGGAATGACGATTTTGCCGCCGCCGGCGCATGAAGAAGCTTGCGTATTTCAACCACCTGGCGACCTCCCGCTGCCAATTGAACCGGGAAGAGAATATTGTCGTGATTTATTCCAGGATAGGGGAGCCGGGTGAGCTGGAACGGCAGAGATTCACCGGCTTCATTTTGCAAGATGAAGGAGCGAGGAGATCCATCAGGTTGGAAAAACAGGGTGTGCTCGGCATGCCCATTCCATGGGCTAGCGGATAGATTATCGACAACAATCCTCTGCCGCTGGCACGGAGATAGTTTTACGTTGGCCTTTCTGGTCAATTCGATGATCAGATCACGCGCAAGGCTTTTTACGGCCCCCAGCTCTTCCAATGACTCCGTACAAACCCTTTCGATGGAAGACCCTCCCATGATGTCGTGGAATTGGTTGAAGAGCAAAACCCTCCACGCTTCCTCCATTCGGTTTTGAAGATCGGGATCCCTCGAGATCATGGTCTTCCCGAATTTTTCGGCTTGAAGGAGCATGATCTCGGCCCGCCTGACTTCGCGTTTGATTTTTCGTACTGCGGTGTAACAGCCGACAGCATGAGGACCAAGCTCTCCGGTGACAACTGGCAGGGAGTTTTTTTTGCCTTTTACCGCGGCAAAGAAGATTGAAGGATCGCTAAACTGGAGTTCGATATTTGTTGAATACTGCTTATTGGCCTGGATCCACTCAATTTGTTCCCGAGTGGGGCCCCCTCCATGGTCGCCGATACCGTAAAAACACATGACATGTCCGATCCCGGCTGGAGCCTGATCGATGGTCAGTTTCAGGCTTTTCTTGAGGTCAAAAAGACCGTGAGTTGTGTAATGGGTGGGGCGAAAAGCGAGTACTTCCTTTCCGTCAGGGCTTCTCCAACGAAAAAGGCACGGTAGCGTCACCTTGTCTTCGACGCCGGGTCGGCAGAATACGTAGGAATCCTTGCCTCCCTGCTGAAGAAAACTGGGAAGCATCCCGCAATGACCAAAGGAGTCGACGTTATAACCAACCTTGGTTTTGGTTCCTAATGCCTTCTTGAAAAAACGTCCGCCTATCTCGGACTGTTTGAGAAACGACTCGGGTCTGGGCAGGTTGCAATCTGGTTGTACCCACCAACCATTGACCACATGCAATCTTCCTGATTTGACATGGGCTGCCATGCGTTTGAAAAGTGCAGGGTCAAGCCGTTGGACTTGAAAATAAACCCAGGCTTCGCCTCTTGTCACATGCAGATCAGGATATTCGTCGAGCAGATCACACATGGTTCGGCACGTTCCCAGAGCTTCATCGATTCCCGCTGAGGCCGGCCATAACCATGCCGGATCCAGATGAGCGTTTCCCACCATGTGAACAATCAGTTTGCGTGTTTTATTCATTAGCTGAGTTTTTTCCATTTGATTTGAAGCACCTTATATAAATCCCTCCGGCTGACCAGAGCTTTACTTTTTAAGCCCAAATAGCTCCTACTGCTGCGCCGGGACGGCCACGGAATAGATCGGCTTGGGCGGGTTGACGAATAGGGCAAGCATATCCATCCGCGTCTTCTGGTAATCGGGCCGGCCGATGTAATTCTTGTAGACGTCGATTTCGGTGGGCTGGTCGTCCTTCATGACGTACTCGTAGAGGTTGAAGACTTCGGCCTGGGCAAGCTCCGGGTGCTTGGCGCGGAGGGCCTTGGTGGCGTCGGGCTCGTAGTTGAGCAGGAACCAACGTTTGCGCGCGCCGGTCGAGTCGAACCTTTCGCCCATCCAGACGGTGTTCGGCGGCTGCAGGTAATCGAAAAATTCGGTCATGACGAGCTGATCGCCCTGGTCGAGGCTGATGCGTTCGCGGACGAAGTAGGGCTTGGGGACTTTGCCGGCGGTATAGAGATCGCGAAATTCCCGGATAAGAATGGCGACTTTGACGTCGCGCTTCATCGCCTGGTTGATCTGGATGAGCGACTCGATCGCCATCGGATAATCGGGGACGAGCAGATGGAGCTTCTCGAAATAACCGTCGGCGCGGGCGAAGTCGCCTTGACGGAAGGTGATGAGGCCGGCTTCGCGCAGCGAGCCTTTGGCGTTGGGCGCGTCGGCGATGATGCCGTCGAATACGGCCAGCGCCTCAGTGAGTTTGCCTTCCTGCTCAAGTTCCTGGCCCTGGGCGAAGCGGCGCTGGAATTCGGCGATCTTGGCGGGATCGGTCGTGGCGGTGGAGGCAGGCTGGCCCGGCTGCGGCACATCGACAACCGCGGGCTTAGGCGCGGGAGCTCCGGCAACGGGTTGGCCCAGTTGCGGCGGTTGCGGCACATCGACAACCGCAGGCTTCGGCGCGGGAACGGTGACTGGACCAGGCGCATTGGTTGTCTGCGCGTGGGTGGCGAGGCTGCCTATGGCGAAAAGGAGAACGAGCGGCCTGAGTTTCATTGCTTCCGTTCTAAGTCTCATTCTTTTGTTCTAGGCGAAGCAGTTTGCGCGACCAAACCCGCGCTCCGAATATGAAAGCAAGGCCAAAAATAACGGTAATGCCTCGATTAAGAAGTAATGGAGTTATCTGTGAGCCTTCGGTATTGCTGTAATAAGCCAAATTCTCCATTGTACGGTAGAGTTCGTTGAAGAAAGTACTTATCGAACCGAGAACATAATTGAGTCCCGTGACAAGGAAGGCGAAGCAGTAAAGGTCTTCCAAGGTCAAGGCGGTCAAAGGGAGTGGGCCGTCGATTCCTTTTGTGGCAAGAGCGGCGAGGTGTTGCGCGACGAGCCAAAGAACAATACTAAGGCTCAAAAAGCCCATTGGATAGCCGATACCGATCAGGGCAGAATGGAATTCGAACGGCATTAAAAATTGGGGCACGTAGGTCACTGTGTCGATGATCGTCTGAGCGAAAAATTGTATCGCAAACAACCGCAGCACGACGATGGTCAGCGCCTTTAAGGTCATAAGCTTAACGCCACCATGTTTAAAGTCCCGGCCAGAATCAAAATTCCGTTAATTCCGTCAAAACCTCAACGACGATCCCCCTGCCGCCGCTACATTTAGTAGGCAGCCTGGGCGCCTCCGAGGTTGCGTTTGCCGATCCACGGCATAAGGCCGCGCAGGCGGGCGCCGGTTTTCTCGATGGGATGCTTGGCGCCGTCGTTGAGCAGCTTGTGGTACTTCTTCTTGCCGGTTGTCGCTTCGCGGATCCAGCCCTTGGCGAACTTGCCGTTCTGGATTTCCTTGAGCACCTGCTTCATTTCGGCGCGGACGGCCTTGTTGATGATGCGGGGCCCGGTCATGACGTCGCCGTACTTGGCGGTTTCCGAAATCGAGAAGCGCATGCCGGAAATGCCCGCTTCGTACATCAGGTCGACGATGAGCTTGAGCTCGTGGAGGCACTCGAAGTAGGCCATCTCGGGCTGGTACCCGGCCGCAACGAGCGTGTCGTAACCGGCCTGGACGAGCGCGCTGGCGCCGCCGCAGAGCACGGCCTGTTCGCCGAAGAGATCGGTCTCGGTCTCTTCCTTGAAGCTGGTTTCGATCACCCCGGCGCGGGTGCCGCCGATGCCCTTGGCCCAGGCGAGGGCGACTTTCTTCGCCTGCTTGCTCGGGTTCTGGTAGATGGCGATAAGCGCCGGCACGCCGCGGCCTTCCTGGTATTGGCGGCGGACGAGATGGCCCGGCCCTTTCGGTGCGACCATGATGACGTCGATGTCCTTCGGTGGCTTGACCGTCTTGAAGTGGATGGCGAAGCCGTGGGAAAAGAGGAGCGTCTTGCCCTTCTTGAGATTCGGCTCGATGTCTTTTTTGTAGACGCTGGCGATGGTGATATCGGGCACGGCCACGAAGATGATGTCGGCGGCCTTCACCGCCTCGGCGGTGGTGAGCACCTTGAAGCCGAATTTCTCCGCGGTGGGAATCGACTTGCTGCCGGGGTAGAGTCCGATGACAACGTTGACGCCGCTTTCCTTGAGGTTGAGGGCGTGGGCGTGTCCCTGGGAACCGAAGCCGATCACGGCGGCGGTCTTGTTCTTGAGCACATTCAAATCGGCATCTTTGTCGGAGTAAATTTTGGCGGGCATAGAGGGTCGATTATGGAGCAACTCGCCCCGCGTTGAACAGGCAAAAAGCGTTTTGCGTTGAGAAAGGCGCCCCTATTCCCGGGGCTTGGGTCGCTGTCCCGGTTTCCGGCGCGACTGGCGGTGGTAACCACAGCTCATGACGTGGTAGATTGTTTACTCGTACTCGATGCGCAAGGCCGAGGCATTTCCTTGCCTATCCGCCCGGCAACTTTGTGTCAATAGTCGGGACTGACTCCTTCACTCGAAGAATACCCAGTACCGCCTAAACCTATAAAAATAAGGGTGCGAACCGCGGTGAATAGAAAAAGAACTTGCTGGTAGAGTATTTCGCTTATAAACTGTATTTTATAAATGAAATCAACAGGTCTTGATTTTCTTTGTCATACCCGCACGGCCGCCCCGGCCTTGAATCGCGGATTGGCGGTGCTGGCCTTACTCTGCAATCAACCGGCTCTTTCGTTGGACAAGCTGACCGTGCAACTCCGGCTGCCTAAAGCCTCTGTCTACCGTCTCCTGGAGACTCTCCAGCAAATCGGTATGGTGCGAAAGACGCTCGACAAGCACTACGAACCCCTCTGGACTCTGCAGCCCCTTGATGAGCCACGGGCGCTTTACCGCCAGGCAATTGAAAAAAGGATGAATGTCCTTTGCGCGGACACCGGTTGTACCGTCGAATGGTATGAGCCCGCAGCCAAGGGTATGATCCTTACGCATCAAAAAAATCCCGATTCCGAACTTTGCGTCCAAGCCAAACCGGGATTCGTACGCGAATGGGGCAAGGAGTTTGAAGCGGTTATCCGTCTCGGCTATGCCTTCGCTGAGGAAGCTCCGCCCGTTTCATCCTTCTCCATGTATGTTTCCAATGGCGTTAAAAAAACCATTCCCGTTGCGCAGGTTCGTGCATGGATAACGGATGCCCGTGTCCGCCGTGCCGGCCATGACGCGCCCTTTAACGCCAATGGTGTCCGACGGTATGCCGCAGCGGCCTTCGATGAAACGGGTAAGACTTTTTTCGGAGTGTTAGCCTTGGCCGAAAGATGTCATTTTTCCCGCCGTTCCGGTGCGAAAGCTTTTCTGAAACAACTCCATGAGACCCTGAAGCCCCCCTTGATATGAGAATCATCTATATAGACATCGACTGCCTGCGCCCCGACCATCTTGGCTGCTATAACTATCATCGCAAGACCAGCCCCGCCATCGATCAGATCGCCAGGGAAGGTGTCGTTTTTGAGCGCGTTTACGCCTCCGATGCGCCCTGTCTGCCTTCCCGCACGGCTTTCTATTCCGGGCGCTTTGGCATTCAAACTGGCGTGGTCGGCCATGGTGCCACCGCCGCCCAACCTAAAATTCAAGGTGTCGATCGCAACTTCAAAGACAATTTTAACGACCAAGGCCTCGCGCATCAACTCCAGACCATGGGTTTTCACACGACCATGGTCAGTCCTTTCGGCGAGCGCCATGCTGCCTGGCACATTTATGCCGGCTTTAATGAAATCCACAACACGGGCTTGAGTGGTATGGAATCTGCCGAAGACATCCAGCCAATCGTGAATAAATGGCTGGCCGAAAATGCCGTCAAGGACAATTGGTATCTTCACATCAATTATTGGGATGCCCATACGCCTTATCGCGTTCCGATGGAAGTCGGAAACCAATTCGCTGATGCTCACCTACCCGCCTGGCTCGATGACGACGATGTTATCAAGCGGCACAACAGGATGACCGGCCCGCACACTTCACTGGATATTGGCATGTACGACGACAGCGAATCTCCCCAATATCCCCGCTATCCCGGAAAGATTACTGACAAGGCCTCAATGCGGAGGATGATCGATGGCTATGACATGGGCATCCTCTATGTTGATGATCAAATCGCCAAGATCGTTGCCTCACTTAAAGCCGCTGGCGTGTACGAAAATACCGCCATTATCATTTCTGCCGATCACGGTGAAAACTTTGGCGAACTCGGTATCTATGGCGAACACGGCACGGCAGATGATGCCACCTGCCACATCCCCTTGGTCATTAAATGGCCGGGTGGTGCGAGCAATCAGAGGAACACCAGGTTCCACTACAACCTCGATCTCGCCCCCACTCTGATGGACCTGCTCGGTGGGAAACGGCAGAAACTCTGGGACGGTGAATCCTATGCCGCCGCCGTTAGCAAAGGAGAAAATCTCGGTCGCGATGAAGTCATCCTTAGCCATGGCGCCCACGTCTGCCAGCGCTCTGTCTGCTGGGAAAAATGGCTCTACGTGCGCACTTATCACGATGGATTCCACCTTTTTCCCCAGGAAATGCTCTATGATCTCCAAGCAGATCCTCATGAGCAAAATAATCTCGCCAATCAATATCCGGAACTGTGCCGGGAAGGTCAGTGGCGCTTGTCCCGCTGGCACGATGCCCAAATGCAGCAAATGGCCATGACCTGCAACGACACCGTCGATCCCCTATGGACCATCATTCGGGAAGGAGGTCCCTTTCATGCCCGGCTGAGCAATGGCGAGGTTCCCGGGGATCCCAACGGGGGAGTGACCGGTTTTAAAACATACCTCAAACGTCTGGAAAAAACTGGTCGGAAGGATGGTGCTGATGCCTTGTGTGCCAAGTACGCTCAGCAACTTCCATAAGAAAGAAGAGTTCTGCATGACACTCAAGTGCCTTGCGCGAAAGAAGAAAAAGGAGACAATCCTTGCCGATCTAAAGATACCTGCCTCCTTTTCTTATCAACATGGATTACGACACCACCAACCAGGCCGCCAACTACGACGCTGGTCGAGGCTATGCACCAGACGTCCTTGCCCATTGGTTGGGCTTGATTGCTTCCTGGGTGCCGGATCGTCCGGAAATTAAAATTCTCGATCTCGGGTGCGGGACGGGCCGATATTCCGTGGCCCTGGCCGAGCATTTCAACGCCGACGTCATCGCCGTTGATCCTTCCGAGACCATGCTGGCCCAGGCCCGGAAAAAGACGGCCCACCGGGTCCGCTACGAACGCGCGTCCGGGGAATCGCTGCCGCTTTCGGACGAGTCGATAGATGTTATTTTCATGTCGATGGTCTTTCATCACTTCGTTCATCCCGCCCGCGTGCTCCAAGAATGTTATCGTGTCCTTGGCCGGGGCGGCACTGTCTGTCTCCGTGGCGGGAGCTACGATCAAGTCGATACGTATCCAACGTCCGCCTTCTTCCCGCAAAGCAGGATACTGATGCAGGAGAAGTTGCCGTTGCGGGAAACGATGCGGTCGCTCTTTCACCAGGAGGGGTTTAACTTTCTTCACCACGAACTTGTCCACAGTGAAGTGGCGGCAAATTGGGACGCCTACGCGAAGAAGCTGGCCTACCGAGCCGATTCCTTGCTCGTTCCGCTTTCGGATCGCGAATTCGACGACGGCATGGCGTTACTGCGCGAGCATGCCGCGACCCGTCCGACGGATGAGCCTATAATCGAGTTCATCGATTTTTTTGTCTTTGGTCGCAGCTGAGTTTCAACAAAAACAGGAACAGATGCTGCCTTTTTCAGGCTACCAACCCACTCCCCCGCCTCACCTAAATTTGTTGTTCTCGGTGGAAAACTTTGGATAAAGGGATCAGCCCCGTCTGTTGACACAAGTTCAGTTTATTTTTGGGAGGAAATACTCCGATTTCTGGGCACGGTTCCCTCATTTTACCAGAGCCAGCCTGTGCTTCACTTACAAGAGGGCCCCAACCCGTCAAGCGCCTGGGACCGCGGAAATGTTTTTCCTTCTCGGAAAAAAAGCGGAGAAAACCACTTCTTCGCGTTAACGAAACGATGCCTGTCACCGTTTACTTTACCCGTGATAAGAATCGTTCGCCTCATGTCAGGATCTTACCGACAAATTCAGCTTGAAGCGTCTGCTTCACCGCTAGGGCATTACCTGCATCATAAATCAGCGAATAGCCATTTCGCTGGAGTAATTCAAAAAGTTTTATCAGAGTGGAATAAGGTGTATGTGTTGTTTCGAAATTCAGCGCCTTTGGTTGGAAAGTTAGATTTAATGCCATCTTAACGATCTCGGCATCGTAGCCTTCCGCATCGATTTGCAGTAGATCGATCGCTTCAAAATTGTACTGGGCAATCAATGATTGCAGCGACAACGCAGTAACTTTCGTCTCCTGAATATCCCTCGCATCAATGCCGTGCTTGAGAATGTGCCGCTTGTCAAACGATGAAACTTGAGGCGCCCAGTCGGAGTTTGCCCATCGTCCCACTGGCTTGATATTGTACATCACCATCTCCCCATCCTGCGCTGCGATGGCAGCTTGTACCGTGGTGATTCCGGGAATCTCCGCGTAGGTATTTTTTAGCCGCTCATAAGAACGAGGTATCGGCTCCAGCAGCACTGCGCGCAACTTTCCCGTCCGTAAAAATTCCGTCAGAGGATCGCTGGCTGAGCCGTCGCATGCCCCGATCTGCACGACCGTCGCCTGTCGGTCCAAGGCACAATAATAAGCTAGCAATAGTTTTATTGGATTTAGTGTGATGGGCGGCTTTCGCTTTCGGATTTCGTAGGGAGTGTGACTGAATAGTCCCTGAACAAACTTGCGGTATTTATTCATAAAGCCCTCTCCGCTGAAGGAGGGTCAAATTCAGGCATTCCGCCGAAAAGATCAATCGAAAAGCCATCCGGCGTCAGGATATCCGGCGATTAATGTAAAGGGGTCGGTCCCGACTCTTGACACAAGTTCAGTTCGTTTTGGGGAGGAAATGCACCGATTTCTGGGCGCGGTTCCCTCATTTTACCAGAGCCTGCTCAACGAGCGGGTGATCGTGACTTTGGCCGGACAGACCGTGCGGGCCATAGCGGCGTGCGATGGCCGCTGGCTGGTGCGCCTGCCCTCCCTTCCCGCCGGCCTGCCCGCCTCGCCTTCCGCACCGATGCCTTGTAATCCCGGGTAACGGCGGCGGCTGAAATTTGGAGACAGTCTGTTAGAGTATGGAGTAGAGTCACCGGCCCCTGTTTATTTGCCATGCCGTTGCTCCAACTCCGCCAAGTCACTCTTAAATACAGTTCCGCCCCTTTGCTTGATCAAATTGATTTTCAAGTCGAGGCGGGTGAACGCATCTGTCTGCTTGGGCGCAACGGTGCGGGCAAGACCAGCCTGATGCGGATCATCACCGGGGAGGAAACGCCCAACGACGGCGAAATCATCCGACCCGATTCGGCGGTCATGACACGCCTCATCCAGGAGATTCCGGACGACATCACCGGCACCGTGAACGAGGTGATCCATTCCGGTCTGCGTCCCGACCGTCATGAGGAGGAGTGGCAGACCGACGTGCGCCTGGAAGATCTCGCGACGGAGATGGGCCTGCCGACGCACCTCAAATTTTCCGACTTGTCAGGCGGCCTGAAGCGCCGCGTTCTGCTCGCCCGCGCGCTGGCGGGACAACCCGATATTTTGCTGCTGGATGAGCCGACCAACCACCTCGATCTCGATTCCATCCTGTGGCTGGAGCAATTTCTCCTGAATTCGAAGATCACGCTTTTCTTTGTCACGCACGACCGCGCCTTCCTCCGCAAGCTCGCCACCCGCATCGTGGAGTTGGACCGGGGGTGTCTCACGAATTGGGCCTGCGATTACGACACCTACCTGGAACGCAAAGCCCAAAGCCTGGATGCCGAGGAAAAGCAGTGGGCCGCTTTCGACAAGAAACTCGCCCAGGAAGAAGTCTGGCTGCGGCAGGGCGTCAAGGCGCGGCGCACGAGAAACGAGGGACGCGTCCGCGCGCTCCAGGCGATGCGCAGGGAAAGAAGCGAACGCCGCCAACGCGAAGGCACGGCGCGGATCGAAGTCCAGCTTGGCAGCATGTCGGGCCAAAAAGTCATTGAGGCGAAGGAGATCAGCTTCAGTTATGGCGAGACGCCGATTGTGCGCGATTTCACGACTACGATCTGGCGCGGGGACAAGATTGGCATCATCGGCCCGAACGGTGGAGGCAAGACCACGCTGCTGAAATTGTTGCTCGGACAACTCACGCCCGAATCAGGCTCGGTCAAACTCGGCACGAACCTGCAGGTCGTCTACCTGGACCAATTGCGCGGGCAAATCGACCAGGCCAAAACTGTCGCCCAAAACGTGGCGGGCGATGCTGAAACCGTGACCTTCCAGGGGCGCCCGCGACACATTCACAGTTATCTCCAGGATTTTCTTTTTCGCGCAGACCGCATTCGCATGCCCGCGAAAATGCTTTCGGGCGGCGAGCAAAACAGGCTTCTGCTCGCGCGGCTTTTCCTCCAACCAGCCAATGTCCTGGTCATGGATGAACCGACGAATGATCTCGATGCCGAAACGCTCGAGTTGCTGGAAGAGTTGCTCCTCGAATATGCCGGCACGCTGTTGCTCGTTTCCCACGACCGCGCCTTCTTGGATAACGTGGTCACAAGCACGCTGATCTTTGAAGGGGCGGGGCGGGTCACCGAGTATGCCGGCGGTTACGAGGACTGGATTCGGCAACGCGCGGAAAAACCGGTCCATTTCAGGGAAATTCCTGCCGGGTTCAAACCCGAACCAAAGCCCGCGCCGGTGACGAGGAAAGAGTCCAAATTTCTCAAAAAGGAACAGCGCGAATTGAATGAACTCCCCGCGCTCCTTGATCAATGGGAAACAGAAAAGGCCGATTTGACCACACGTCTTTGGGAGCCGCAGCTTTATCAAAAGTCACCCGAAATGGTCCCAAAACTCAAAGACGAGGTTTCCGTTTTGGAGGAGCGCATCAAGACCGGCTACGCACGGTGGGAAGAACTTGAAGCGAAGAGAAAAGCCTGCGAAGCGGCAGGTTAAGTGGTCCCGGGTCAAGTCAAACGCCCGTCCGAGAGTTTAGGAAGCCATGTTTTTGGTTCACTCCCGATGGAAATTTAACCTGTCACGATGTTGCCAAATCTGCTAAAACTTGACTGCCTTGCCTTCCTAAGCATCTGCGACTTTCTGGTACGGAACTAGCTAACCCTTGATTAAAGACTACGGCCTTGGACCCCATACTCTCTTCCTCTTCCTCGGAGCCAGTGGCTCAGGAAATGCCTCCATTAGGCTCCAGGCAAAGTCGATTACGTGAGGCTGAAAATATTCGGCAGGAGTTTATCAGAAAAAAAACAAGCCTGCTGCCCTCACCTCCGCTAGCAAAACCGGCCTCCAAAAAAACGGAACAAGATGAGCGCTGAACAATATTTGCCTATGAACGAAATCGACTTAAGCGGCATGAGTCGCGACGAATTGACCGATTTACTTGCAAAAGTCATGATTCGCCTGCGAAAGATGGAAGCTGAGGAGATCAAGAGTGATTACATCAGCAAATCACAGAGGTTGCGGCTGGAGATCGATGCAAAAGAGAAATCGTGGAAGAATCAAGGATAGAAGGAGGGCGAGCTCCTTTGACTTCGGTTCGGGCAAGGTTTGTGGCCGAGAAAGTTCTCCGGCTCGCCTTTGCTCAGGGTGACGGCGCTTCTAACAGTCTCTAGCCCTTTTTCGAGGGCAGGCATTCGATGATTTGCAGGCTGGTCCCAGTTTCGGCCACGACATCTTTTGCGGCCAGGGGCAGGAAAAAATAATCGCCTCGCTTCAATTTGCGAGTCGTGCCGCGCTGACGCAAAATTCCCTCTCCCTCGGCGACGACGTAGATGGCGGGGCCGCGCAGGCCGCAGCTGCCGCCGCGCAAGACATGGCGGGTCACGGCAAAGCAGGGAGTGTCTTCGTAGGTGATGAGGGCTTCCCGGGTGTAGGTGTCGCTCTTTTCCAGGGCAGTGGGAATTTTATGTCCCACGTCGATGGCCCGCTTTCCCGCCAGGGAGAAGTCAAAGCACTGCAGCGCCGTCCGGGGTTCGAGGCCCTGGTACATCAGGGAGGTCGGAAGGCGATAGGTCTCGCACCAATGTTCAGGCAGCACGACGAAATCGGTCGGTTCCTGGATTTCGAGGAGAAGGCAGCCAGCGCCGATGGAGTGCATGGCTCCCGCGCGGATGAGCCAGAGGTCGCCCGGCTTGACCGGAATCTCCTGCATGATCTCGAGGAAGGCGTCGCGATCGTGTTCGGATTGGGCGCTGACTCGTTCCAAATCGGCCAATGTCACGCCGTCCTTGAAGCCGTAATAGATGGCGGCGCCGGGGCGGGTGGCGAGGATCAGCCACGACTCGGTCTTGCCGTAGTCGCTGTTGAGGTGGGTCCGGGCAAAGGCCTTGTCGGGATGCGTCTGGGCGGGAAGGCGGATCCCGCTGTCGAGCGCCTTGACCAGGACGTCGAAGGGCCTGCCGCCCGTCATTTCCTGGGGAAAATCGCGCAGCAGCGAGGCCAGGGTGATGTCCGTGCCTTGAACGGTGGCGAGTCCCTCGCGCTCGTTTTTCGGCCCCTCGTTGCGGGCCTTGATCGGGGAAGCGATCCATTCCTCGGGGTAATTGCCGTCTTCGGACGGATCTCCGAAAAAATCATGGAAGAGTTTTCCGCCTTTGTAGATGCGGTAGACGCGATTGCGGTTGAAAAAGATGGGCGCCTTGACCTGTTCGGCTGGCGCAAGTGGGGATGAGCTCATGGTGGGATTAGGGGATTGAAACCGTTGAAAATATTGCCCGCAAATGTTTCAGCACCCGATCAGGCCGACTTTCGGTGTTTTTATTATGTTGGTAAAAGGAACGGATGACGCAATTGCGAGCGGAATATTGCCTGCCAGCCGGAGAAAGCGCCATGCAGATAGTCGATTTATTTTTATACGCTTTTCATAACTAACGCTGAGGGTAAGCGACACAAGGCAAGCTACCCATCTTTGGGAATCTTATATTTTCCTTTCAGAATAACAATCGCAGGGTGGAGATACCGCCGTAACAGATGAACGTCCAGAGGGCGTTTCCGAGAAGCCAGCTTGCCATGAAGATACTCCAATCACGCCCCGTCATGCCATTATAGGCGCCCTTTCGCAGGTAGGCGGTAGTAATGAAGGGGCCAAACTTGGCTGATAAAACCAGAAATGCCATCACGTCTCCCCGCGAGACCAACCAAGCCAACGCTTTTTGCCAGCGTGACCGGCCTCGGTAATGACGCAGCCCCTTGACAAACTCAAGACCGATCCAGTCGCGACGCAACCGGTCGTAGACCCGCAGAAAGAGAAGACAGATGAAGAGAGATAAGGAAGCCATGAGCGGGCCGCCGCGCCAGGGTCCGAGTTTCCAGATCACAAAGGGATAAAGAGCGTAGTCGAAAAGATAATCGTATATTTTCCAGACAATGAATCCGGTGGAGAGTTCCACTGTTCGCCTGCCGATTGGGCTTCCGGAAGTCATCGGGCAAATTGTCGGATAATCGTCGATTCGCTCAACTTTATTCGAGTTTTATAATTAGGGCGTATGGACATTCACTTGAGCCATAGGTAAATCCCCGCCAAGTGCAGGAAGGAGATGAAGCTCGGGGCGGTCTTGTCGTAGCGGGTGACGATCCGACGAAAGTTTTTGCGTTGGTTGAACATTCGCTCGATCAGGTTGTGCTCCTGGTAGAGATACCGGTCATACTCCCGCAGCGTGAGGCGATGGCGGCGCGGCGGAATCACCACCTCGGCCCCCTTCTCTTGCACCGCCTCCACGATATAATTGGCATCGTACCCCTCGTCGGCAATGACCACCTCGGCGGCCAGCCCTTTGAGCAGCGCCAGGGCCGAGTCGTCGTCGTCGCAAGAGCCTGCCGTTCAGGATAAAACGCAGGGGATTGCCGTGACTGTCGCACGCCGCGTGAATCTTGGTGCTCAAGCCGCCCCGACAGCGACCTAACGCCTGGAGATGTTGCGCCCTTTTGCGCCGGCAGCCTGTTGATGGGCCCGAATGATCGTCGAATCGATCATGAGCCACTCGGTATCGGCGCTGACCGCCAGAGTGTTGGAACTTTACCTATGAAAAGCATGGATGTTATCGCACTTTGCAATGACCCACTTCTTCTCGATTTTCGTAAGTGGCTCAGAATCAATCGTCCAAAAGCGAATATAAACTTGGCATGTCAATTGCAATTTCTTTGTTGAGGTTATTATGAAAAAAATCATACCAATCATTGCATTGCTAGGAATATTAGGTTGCTCCAGCATGGCCAACGCCGGAGTGCGTGTTGGCGTCGGTATAGGATTCGGCGGCTATTATGGCGGCCCCTATCCTTATGGCTGTCCCTATGGGTGTGTCCCCGGACCGACGGTCTATTTCGGCCCTGGTTATTACCCGTGGCATCACGGTTATTGGCATGGTGGATATGTCCATCATTACCATCACCGCTAAGATCTGGTGAGCTCCGTTCCCCCCGGGTATGGAGCACGCAAATGAGGGATCACCGGGCAGCAAGGCAAGAGAGGAGCCGTTGCCCGGTTATGGAGTCCCAGCATGGAGTTGAGCTACAACAGATGCAGGCGCGTTTGCTTGCTGAGATCTGACGATGTTTGTTAATGCTGGCTCAGAATTCACGATGCCAGCGATAGCGCATGCAACCCGCACGATCCGAAACCCTTTGGAGTGCGAGACGAGGGTCCCATTAGAACGTCGAGATATCGAAGTCCCTAAGTGTCTTCAAAATAGGGCAAGGCCGCGTTGCGAGTCAATTTTGGGCCGAGGCGAGGCACGAGGAGGGAGGTGCTGCGCACGGCAGTTTTTTTGGCGAAGCGTTACTGCCGTCCGCGGGACCAACGAAGCCTCGGCCCAAAATGGCCACAACCCCTTGGGCCGGGGTTCTTTTGCAATGAGTTCTAGGGCGTCTTTGCCAGTTCGGCCTGCAGCCACTCTTTCAGGGTACCCAGACTACGGAAGGCTTGAGTAGCCGTTTCGGGATCCTTGATGGCAATGCCATAATCGCGCTCGATGGCCACCGTCATCTGCAAGGCGTCAATGGAATCGAGGCCGAGGCTTTCAGGACCGAAAAGGGGTGTGTTCTCCTGAATTTCATCTGGCGAAACGCGCAGCATGCAGTTCTTGATCAAAAGTTGCTTTAGGTTGGTAAAGTTTACTTCAGCCATGGTGATTTGCAGCGGAATCTATCGGCTACTCGCAGGCGTGCAACGTTTAATATTGAAAGGGACCCTATTCCGCCCCTGGCTCCGGGGCTCATGACCCGGTGGATGGCTTTTGATTTTCGATTTGCAGCGCGCCGATCTGGTGGGTGCTGCCCCAGATGGGAACCAGCAATCGGGGATGGTGCTGATCCAGCGAAGCCAGCGCGCGCAGGGTATTCCATGCCGCCGACGCTGTGGCCGCTTCGCCCAAATAGGCCAGGTTGCCGATGGCGGGTCCGGGACGGTGGTCCTGCGTCAGTTTTCGTTCGATGCCGGCCAGCCAATTATATTGCGCGCTCCCATGGCAAGGCAGGTGCGAATCAAAATGTTGCAGGCACCGTTGTCCCGCGGCCATCGCCTCCGTTTTGGATCGGTAGATGAAGCCATCGTCCATCTGTGAAATGATTTTTGAATCACCCGGCCTGGCCCGACGAACCAGCAGGCCGGCAGCTCCCTCCGAAGGAATGAAACCCAATTTCCGTTGGGGACGAGCGAGCCACCGGGCGTTGCGGTAGGCGTCCAAACTGGCGGAATCAAATTCCTCTCCACCCAAGACGAGCACCTGTTTTACCCTTTCCTGCTCCAGCCAAAGCCATGCGGTTTTCAGGGCCGCGATCCACGCCGTTTCATCCCCAACCAGGGCATAAGCCGATCCTTCCAGGTGAAGGGCGGCGGCGACGTGACTGACTGGAGAGTTGTAAACAGTTTCCGGAAAGAGTACCGGACTGGCCGCTCGATGTCCCTGGGTGACGATGTCCTCGAAAAAGCGGCGGCTGTAGGTTAGGCACCCGGTGGAAAAAGCGATGACGAGGCCGGTTTGGGCCAGTTCGATGGCGTCGAGACCGATGAGCGCCTGGTGGGCGGCTTCCACCAGAAAATAACTGAGGGGACTGGCGCGACGCAATCGCGGTTCTTTTTGCCAGCGCTCGAAAGCAGGATCGTTGAGTTTGACCTTGAATACCGGCCACGGCAGGTCAGGACGGCTTACCAGGGAAGTCATCGTTTCGACCGGATGCCCGTGGAGAAGAGCGTCGATTCCGACCCCCGCGGGAGTAACGGCCCCCTGCCCCATGACGGTTAGCTCAGTTTTCATACCGGGAAAAAATCAGGGCCGCATTCGATCCACCAAAACCGAGATTGACGCTCATGGTGTGGCGCAAAGGGCGGGAAGCCTCCTTCTCCGCCACCAAGGCGGAGGCGATTTCGGGAATCGGCGTTTGCAGGTTGAGCTGAGGCGGCAGATTCCCGGTGATGAGGGCCATGATGGCAAAAAAGGCTTCGATGGAACCCGCCGCCCCCAGCGTATGACCGATGGCCGCCTTGGTGGAACTGATCCGAACTCGATCGAGGGATTCTCCAAGAAACGTCCGATAAGCCCGGGTCTCGGCGCCGTCATTCACCGGCGTCGCCGTGCCGTGCGCATTGATGTATCCGATCTCGCGAGGGGCAACGCCCGCCGCTTCCGATGCGCGGCGCATGACCTCGACCAACGCCTGCCCGTCGGGTTGCGGCTGGGTCAGGTGGAAGAAATCGGTGCCGTGGCCGTAACCGGAAAGCCGGCATAAAGGCGTTACGCCCCGTTGCTTCGCGTGCTCCGATGTTTCCAAAACCAAAAAGGCGGCCCCCTCGCCCAGCAGCAGACCGGAGCGTTTCAGGTCGAAAGGCCGGCAGCGTTCCACGGTCGTCGCCTGAAGACAATCGAAGCCGGTAAAAACCAGTTCGGTCAATGCTTCAAAGCCTCCCGTCAAAACGCAATCCGCCATGCCGGAAGAGATGATCTCGGCGGCATGGCCGATGGCATTGGCTCCGCTGGCGCAGGCATTGGCGATGATGACCGACGGACCTTCAAACCCGAGGGCTCGCTGTACATCGACAATTTGGTGCTGGGGCAGGTACCGCGCCGCGGACCCGAGAAGCCGTGAATGTTTTCGAGCAAGAACATTCCTCAACATATTTTCCCCGAAAGCCATGCCGCCCGCAGTCGTTGAAACAGAAAGGGGAAGGACGGGCAAAAGGCTTTTGCCCGCCGAATCGAGCAGACGGGCCGCGGCCAGGGCTTCGCGCGCAGCCGGAATGGCCAGGCGCGAGGCGCGGGAAAGACGGCTGAGCGCCTTGGGCCGCATCTCGGCCAGGGCCGGCAATGAGGCGACGGCCGCCCGGTGACACCGGCATCCCGCCGTGTCAAAAAGCTCCAGCGGAACATCTGCGTCTTTTCCCGCGACAAGCGCCTGCCAGGACTTGGCAACATCCTCCCCCAAGGGAGTGACTGCGCCCATTCCGGTGATCACAACCGGCCGTTTCATTCAAAAAATCCTCGATAGACTGCGCGAGGGGTCACCGGACCTCCCTTGAAATAAAAGGTGGGCTCGAACGTGAAGGTTTGCGTCGCGGGCTCGAACTGCAATTCCTTGGGTGCATCGGCGTAATTGGGATCGTAAACCGAATAACGGATGAAATCCCGCTCGGATGCGGCCTTATAAACGAGAACGGTATGGTTGATGTTGAGGCTCGGAAAATTATAGAGCCAAAGAAGGGTCGGATACCCCGCTTCAAGGTCCCGCAGGATTTCTCCGTTCAAGCGGGTCTTTGCCCTGCCCGACACGGGAAAACAGATCGGGAAATTGCCGACTCGAAAATAGACGGGCCACGCCGCGCCCATGTGATTCTGAAAAAGTCCCGCCGCTGAAGCGCTGATCTCCCGCAGGCTTCCAAATCCGGGGAAAACGATGCGTTCCTCCGGGGTCAAGGGCGGCAGCCAGGCGTGACGCGCGCAGACCTTCCGAATGCGCCGGGCTAGCTCATCGCTGGGAAGAGGCGGTTCGGAGGGATTGAAACGGGCAAATTTCCAAAATTGCTGGGCGGCGCGGACCATGACGAAACAATGGCGGGTGTAGCGCCGCGCGACGGCCGGCTCCCGTTCGGCCTGAGGGTGGACTTCGCCCTCCACGTAATTCCAGACGGTCTCATTGGCAAAGGCAAAGCGGTCGGTCTCATAGCAAAAAGGGCGGTCGACCGGCTCCGCGGGCGTATGATGAACGCGAAAGAGGGCCTGGAGCAGAAGAGGGTTCAATCGGTCGGAAGCGAGATGAGTTCGAGCAGGCATTGCGTGTCCGGGCAGGATAAGGTTCGGGGATGAAAGAGAAATTCGTGAAAGCCCTCCGGCAACGCTGGGAGGACAGCACGGATTTCGTGAGCCTTCATGGCAAACAGCCGATCCAGCCCCCATAACGTATCGGTTGAGCGCCAGATTGACAATCTTCGCTCCCGATGGAGAAAAGCATCGACCAGAAGAGACGTGCTGAAAAATCGGAGGGCAGGCCGGAAAAAGCGGATCCGGCCCAATCGAATCCAGCCTTTGAAATCGGGTCCCAAAATCTCGACCAGGGTCTGGTAGACGGAGGGGTGGGCGTGCAAATGATGGTGGCTGTTAACAAAATGGCACGGCAAGCCGGTACCCCGGAAGAGCTCCCATTGTCGCATGACTTCCCGGCGCATGATTTCTCGCAAACTTCGGGAGAGAGCGATGCCGATCCCGGCCTGGACAGGTGAAGGGCCCCAGGGCCATCGCTCCAAAGTCGCGGGACAGGAATCGTTGAGATGCAGATGCCAGCCGGTTTGGAGACGGGGATGAGCATGGGCCATCGCAACGGCTTCCTCCGTGCCGGGTTGAGCCATCATGAGCGAGGCGGCATGCAGGCCGCCGGCAACATGAGCATGCAGAATGGCTTCGTTGATTTTGGCGTTCATCCCAAAATCATCGGCGACAAGAACAATCTGCTTTTTCATGCTCTCTTTCTTGCATAGAGCCCGGCCCGGAGTAAAACAAGAGCGTCGCGTCATGATGGCATACTGCTTCCAAGATGCTTCGTCTTAAATGGCTTCACAAATTCTGATTACCGGGGCAACGGGCTTTATGGGGCGACACTTGACCCGCGATTTGGCATCCGCAGGCCATGCCGTCCGGGTCTTGGCCCGCAATCCGCAAAAAGCGCGGTCGCTCTTTGCGGAAACCGTCGAAGTCAGCCTGGGAGACCTGCGTGATCCCGCCTCGCTGAAGCCGGCCTGTGCGGGAATCGAGACCGTGTATCATATCGGGGGCATTTACCGTTTTGGCTTGCGCCATCGCGGCGAAATTCACCAAACCAATATCGAGGGAACCGAAAATCTTCTGGAAGCCGCGGCGGCGGCGAAGGTGGGGAAAATCGTTCATGTCAGTTCCGCCAGTGTTTTGAGCCGGCCGAAAAGCTCTTCCGATCCCTGGCCGGTTTTAAATGAAACGGACTTTCCGTCCGATCCCCCCCGGTTTTCTCCCTATAAATATTCCAAATGGCAGGCGGAACAGCGAGTCCTCGCGTGGGTCAGGCGTGGTCTGCCGGTGGTCATCGCGAATGTGAGTTGTCCCATCGGTTCGGGAGACGAAACGCCCACGCCAACCGGGCGGATGATCCGTGATTTTATCCACGGTCTCTTCCCCTGTTATTGTCAGGCGGGCCTCAATTTCGTCAACGTATTGGAGGTAAGTGTCGGCTTGCAACGAGCGGCCCAGGCAGGCCGTGTAGGCGAGCGCTATCTGCTGACGAGTCAAAATTTGTGGCTGAAGGAATTCCTGGATTGCCTCGCCGATCAGACCGGCCTGCCCGCACCGCGCATCTGTCTTTCTCACGGGTCGATCCTGGCGATGAGTGGATTCGGCGAGATGGTTGATTTCCTCAATCCCCGCAGCGTGTCGGCCCGCCTTTGCATCGAGACGGCTCTCGAAGCCCGAAGCGCGCAGTTTTTTGACCATGCCAAGGCTCGGCGTGAATTGGGATGGGGCCCTTCTTCCATCCAGAGCGGCATTCAGCAGGCCCTGGCCTGGTTCCAGCACAAACCCGTCGCCGAACCGGTCTGTGTCCCCCTGCCGGTGACGAAATCGCATGTTCGTTAAGATGCTGCTGACCGCATGGTCGTGCGTTGGTCTGCTTTGGTGGGTGATTTCATGGCGGCTGGTGGTCATGGCGGCAAAGCCGGCGCCAGACGCCCCCGCGCCGCATGAAAAAAAGACGTTGACCATTTTCAAGCCGCTTTCTCCCCTCGAAAACAGAGGGCTCAAAATCGAAGCGCGGGGACTGGAATCATTTATCGCGCAATTGGACGAAGCGAGTGAACTCCTCCTCGGAGTCCATGAGACCGATTGGCCTGAAGTCGCACCGTTCATCCGGAAGATGGAGGCCACTTATCCTGATGCGCGAGTCCTTGTCGTCCGCCGCGCCGAGGCCGACACTCTGGCCAATCCCAAGATCGCCTGGGAAAAAGTTTTGGTTCCACAGGCCAAAGGCCAGTTATGGCTTTGGAGCGACTCCGATATCGTGGCGCCGCCAGGGTTCCTCGGGCAGGCCATGGCTGAATTTGAAGCTTGCGGCGCGGAGATGCTGACTTTCCCTTATGCCGTTCGCACCGTGCCGCATCCAACCGCTCTTTTGGACGTTCTCTTCGTGAATGCCGAATTTTATCCCGGGGTGTTGTTGCTCCGCAGGTTTGGTCCAGCCGATTTTGGGTTGGGCGCGGCCATGCTTTTCTCCCGGGACAGCTTTCTTCGCAAGGCCGACTGGGAAAAACTCGGTTCCGCGCTAGCTGACGATTTTATGCTGGGCCAGGTCCTGCAACCGGTCCGCATCGGTTCAATCACCTTGGAAACAGTGGCCGATGCCGCAGACTGGCCCGCCGCCTTTGCCCATTATCTCCGGTGGAAAAAAACCGTTTGCTGGTGCCGGCCCATCGGCTTTGCGGCCCAGCTTTTGATCATGCCTCTCCTGGGCTGGATCGGTTTCGTAGTCGGGCATCCGGCGAATCTCCGGGCGTGGGTTGGCCTCATCGCCATGATGCAGGCGGATGTCCTCTTTGCTGTCCTCATCAGCCGTGAAATTGGCTGCAAGATCAACGGTCGTTCCTGGCTGGCCATTGAAGCTTGGAGTCTCTGTCGAGTCTTTTTCTGGATCTTATGCTGGCTGCCTGGACGTGTTCAATGGAGGGGGAAATCGTGGCGAGGAGCCCGGGAATCCTCCTAGATTTTTTACACCGGCACGATGTCAGAATCTCGCGCAGGCAGGCCTGGGGCTTGTATTCAAAATAGAGCAACGCCTGCATCCCTAACCGGTGTATCTCAAACCGTATCGCCACCCCTAGGCATAATCCATTGACAAAAAGAGTTGCCAACACGATCTTGTCATTCGGAGGAAAAAATGATGTTTTGTGCATTCTCATGCCCCGCGTTTTGGACTGTGACAAGAGGAAGGAAGTAGTGTGACTTCCTTGCCTCTGTCTATTTCTAAACTGGCTTCGGTATTTTCCACACGGGAACAACTTCATGAACAAGCCCGGGCGGTGCGCAATCAAGTTTTTGGTCAAAAGATTTTTGTTCGCGGCGTTCTCGAAGTGTCCAATTTTTGCCGTGAAAACTGCCACTACTGCGGCATGCGGCGCGACAATCGCTCGCTGCAACGCTACCGGCTTTCGTTGCAAGCACTCCATGATTTGATCAAGGAGGGACTCCCGGAAATCATCACCGATCTCAATATTCAGACCGGCGAAGATATTGTCGGCATCCGCGAAGTTGTTCTTCCCCTCATTGACATCGTTCGCCAGGAAACGCGACTCGGCATCAGCGTCTGCCTGGGCACTCTAGATCCGAAAATATATGATGAACTCAAGCAGGCCGGCGCCTCTTACTACATCATCAAGTTGGAAACGGGAAATCGCGATCACTATGACGAAATTAATGCGCCCGGCACTTTCGATGAACGGTTGGAAGCCATTCATTATCTGGCCAGGACCGGATGGGCCGTTTCCTCTGGATTTATCCTCGGCTTGCCCGGCCAGACCCAGGCACACATTGAGGAAACTTTGGAGCTGCTGGGCGGGTTGCCTCTGGCCGGAGCCAGCGTAAGTCCTTTTATCGCCGGTGAACAAACGCCTTTCGTGGGAAAACCGGCGGGCAATCTCCAAGCGACGATCGATTGCATCGCCCGAATGAGGTTGCGCAATCCGTCTTATATCATACCAGCGGTCAGTGCCTTAAATCTTGTCGGTAACGACGGGTATGTCCACGCTCTGAAAGCGGGCGCCAATCTGGCCACCATCAACCTGACTCCACCCTCAAATCGGCCCGACTACCTTCTCTACAAACGAGACCGATTCATCATGGACGAGAATCGCGTCAAAAGAGCAATCGAAGAGGCGGACTGTACTTTCAGCACGCAGAGCATCGCCCAAAACTGGATACACTTTCAAAACGGCAGAGCAACCGTCTAGAGTGTGTTTTCAGAATAAGGCGAGTCTCGTCCGTAACACTTGCAGCGCGCCTGTGCTCTCCCATGGCCCCAGTCGAATTTTCCTCAACGGACAGAAGGGGGTTCATTTTTGCGGAAGCCGCCATTCAGTCAACCCTGCCGTACCTCCGCATACCGGATGGTGAAGATTTTCGTGCAAGTAAGTTTAAGGTAGAGATTCAAAAAGCGAATGCTTCAGATTGATCACGATATTTGAAAGTTTGGGAAGAGCGCGAATGTTTTGGGTATGTATTAACTTCGAAATCAGGAGGCTCTAGCGAGAAATATGATGGGGTGAACACCCCATATCACCTCTGTGTCATCGAGGTTTATGTTCACTTACAAGATCAGTTAACGAAAGATGCATCTTATGAAAACGACTCCCTGGTTCTCAACGGCAGCAAACCCTTACCCAGACCAAGCAGCGGTCCACCACGACAACACGTCATGCGTGGAAGGCGATGGTATTCTCAAGAATGAGAGACGGTACGGCACGGATAATCGCCCGCTCTGCAAACAGTGTGGCCGATTGGATGCCCAGGGTCGGTGAGCCGTCAAGCTGATGGCCAAACGGTATTTTGAATTGACCGTCAGCAGGGCAAATCAACGCCACGATTCGGACCTTGGGAGGCTGCCTCGTTAATCAAAATGAAACCGCCAGCACGTATTGAGTCCTTACCCGAAAAACAAATTACCGTTCTCCTGGCGGAAGACCATACGAGCTTCCGTAAATCCCTAAAATTGTTGATCGAATCGGACGGAGACATCAAGGTCGTGGGAGAGGCAAGAAATGGGCGTGAAGCCCTGCGCCTGACATGGAAACTTCAACCCGACGTCGTGGTCATGGATATCGCCATGCCTTTGCTGAACGGATTACAGGCCACCCGGCAGATCATGGAAACATCCCCTGCGACAAGGGTTCTTATCCTGTCGGCGCATCCCGATCCCGAGTACATTGAGCAAGCGATAATATCCGGTGCGTCCGGGTATCTGCTCAAACAATCCTCGACGCAGGTCCTCGCCCAGGCGGTTCGTGAAGTGAAAAAGGGAAACACCTATTTCAGCACATCGATCTCCCCAAACCTTCGCGATCAATGCCGAAGATTGTTCGATAAAGGCGAGTCATTAAAAAAGAAAGCCGTTCGTTAGAGGCGTCATTCGACGGCCCCTCACCTCATCATGGGGTGTAGACCCCATAGCGGCTCGGATCGCCAAGGCTTATCCTTGGATATCAAAGAATAAAGGAGTTAATATGTTATACTACAGTGTTGTCTTTTTTATCGTCGCGCTCATGGCGGCATTTTTAGGTTTCGTTTCGCTGGCGGGACTTGCAGCGGAGATTGCGAAGATTTTCTTACTTGTCTTCGCCATCTTATTCGTCGTGTCCTTCCTCCGTGGACGGTCTCCCCGGATTTAAAACAACCGATTTGAACTGGACAAGAGACGGGCTTCCTTGAGTTGAATCTGCGGGAGAGCCTTGTCCTATTTTGAGGGCTCGTCCTGGGTAATCGTCGATTGGACACTGCTTTCAATAATGCCTGCGGCAATGGCGAAGCGGGTCAGGCCGGCAATATCATGAATATTCAGCTTCTCCATCAGATGCTGACGATGCTTTTCGACCGTTTTAATGCTGATGGCGAGTTCGGAAGCGATCTGCTTGTTCGCCTGGCCTTCCGCAATCAATTGCAGCAGCTCGGCTTCACGTGAAGTCAACTGGATGCTGTTCTTCTTGCGCAAACCGATTCCGTCGGTTGATTTCTGGTACTCGTCCTTTAGGCGCTTGGCAATCGAAGGGCTAAAAAAAGTCCTTCCGTTGTGGATTTCGCGTATGGCCTTGGCCAAAATATCACCTGAAGACTGCTTGACCAGGTATCCCACGGCCCCTGCCTTGACGACCTGTTCGACATACTCGGGATCGCTGTGGGCGGAGAGAATAAGCACCTTCGTCTTGGGGAGTGCCTTAAGGATTTGCCGGGTTGCCTCGAGTCCGTTTAACAAAGGCATGGCGATATCCATGACCACGATTTCCGGATGGAGCTCCTGGGTCATCTGCAACGCTTCGCGTCCGGTCTTGGCTTCTCCAACAATCTCAATATCACCACCAGCTTCGACTAATAATCGAAGGCCCTGACGAACGATGGCGTGGTCTTCGGCCAGCAGAACGGCGATTTGTTTCATGATAGATAAGCTGCCCGGTTACAAGCTCTCAGGTCAGCCGAGCGTCTCTGCCTGCTTTCTACAACAAGGATAGACTCCAAGTGGCCAAGCAGCAAGTTTGACGGTAGCGATCTCGTTTGTAGGAATGGACTCAAACAATTACCAATAAGCATGCGTTAACCGAGCCGACCATGATGCCGGACATCAAGGGATGTTTCTTGAAATCCGGCATGCGTGGTCGATTTATTTAACCAACGTTGATCCAAATACGGGGCCCGTTGTCCTGATTCCAATAACCGCGATGGTTATGGTAATAACCATAGTGATGATAATAACCGCTATGGTCCCAGTACCCGTTCTGATCATGATCGCCATGTGCCCATGCCTGGCTGGCCCCTCCCGACAATAAAGCGGAGAAGAGAACGGCCATGGCCAACAACATACTGCGGTTATGCCGCAACATTATATTTTTCATAGTCTGTAGCGTAATCGATCTTATGAAGCAGTGTAATGGGGCCTTCACCCCATAAGACCGCAATGATTTTTGAGCCTCAAATAATGCGATTCTTGCCGATAAATAAAGCGGCGACACCGGAGACGATAAAAACAGCCCCAACAACGGGAGGTAGTGGAATCGTATTCGTTTCATCATGTTGAATTTTTAACGATCCAATCTGAGCATCCTGCTTAGTTTCCGTATAGGTGAACCCTTGGTAGACAAGTGCCAATATGCCTAAAACAATTAAAATAATACCTGCCATCTTGATCATAAGAGTCCTTTTTGCTTTTGTTTACTGATCGAATGTACCGTGTTTTTCCTTTACGAGATCATTCTTAAAAAGAATCGTCACTTCGGAAGAGCTGCTGTGATAGGTATAAATCGTTTGCGTGCCGCCTACGATGGGTATGGGCTCTGATTCCGAAGTCGCGGGATCACCCAGGACGGATTTAACCTCCGCTGGGGACATGTCGTCATGGATCTTGTCGAGATTGACCTGCGTAAGGGCGGTCGAAGTAAAGAAGCCGCAACCAGTAATCAGCAAAGACACCGCCAGACATAAGTAGATTTTCATTTGATTTCTTTTATTTGATAAATGCACGATTAATCCCGTGGAGATGGTCCGCTAAGAACAAACGAAAGGATAAAAAGACCCAGGAAGATAAAAAATAAGATCTGCGCGATCACTGCCACCAATCCGGCGATCGATCCAAAACCCATGAATCCAGAAACAACCGCGATGATTAAAAAAGTGGCAGGATATTGTAACATAATAAAAATGTCTTTGAAATGACGCTCGATTAAATCATGTCTTGCCATCGAGAAGGCTGTATAAGTGGTCGGCGGATGCGGGTGGCTGTACCTTGCCATTGAGAATATTCCTCGTGCGGACATCATCTCCATACGCCTGCTGGTTGACCGCTTCCTTGCGCTCGACGGAGGTGCCGCCCAGAGTTGCACCGCCAAAAATGCCGCCCGTGTCTTTGTATACAACGATGTCCCGATGTTCCAGGTCGCTCGTTGACACCCGATCGGTTCCTGTATCGGAGCCGGCCGTCCCGGTGGCCGTCGCATCCCAATCCAGTTTTCCTGAGCCGGTGAAATGGTGCACGGCATCGTCGGTGTTCAACACGACGATGTAGCGAACTTCGGTAAACCCGATTTGAGCTCCAATGCTGCCGCCGGCGAGATTGAAAGCGGAAGGGGCCGTCCAAGAATGCCAAAGCATATCGTTAAGACGCACAAGGACAATGCCCTCACCGCCTTGCCCACCAATGCCCAATCCAACTTTGGTTAAGGTGAAGATGGCCACTCCTTTGGCGTGATTCAATAAATCCGCGGGGATGGGATCATCAGAATGCTGCTTATCGCCCAGAATTTCCGTCGCCGTTTGAATCCGTTCGCGCATATCGGCAGCGTGCAAAAGATTGGGCGTGATAAGCAGAAATAGGCACGATCCTAAAGTCAGGAGTCTTGTGAAAGGTTGGGACATAAATTGAAAATAAGCTCAAAGGATGAAAATGCCTATGGGGTATGTACCCCATAAGTGATTGGCGCCGGTCAGAGGTAGCCCAGCAGATAAAGTACGAGCAAGATGACGAGCACAAGGCCAAGGCCGCTGCCGCCGCCAACATGCCCCCGGTAAGCATATCCGCCGCCGCCGAAGAGAAGAACAAGGACAACAATGATGAGGATTAGGGTCATGATAATATTTTGTATGGGGAGTTGTTAATTTTTTACTGCGGGAGAAGAAGGCAGGGCTGCTTCCTTTTCGGTTGATGGAGTTAAAGGAGTGGTGACGGTATCGGTGGGTGCCGATGGAGTATAATTTGCATCGAAACCGGGACGAAGAGCTTGGATGTAAGCGTGGCACAACACACCCGCGAGGGCACTTACGGGATCGATATCGGATTGGTCCAGCCGACCCGATATTTCGCTTTGGGTGGTCATCATGTGCTTGTCGTTTTCAAGCAGTCCTTTTGCCACATTGAGAATACCCGACCAAATGGCCCCGGGGTTCCCCTCGTCGACCGGATTGGGCTCAAACTCCATTCGGTGGAAGAAGGACTTCACGTAACCGTGGTAAATTCCCTTGTCGCTGGACAATTCGCTGGAGAGGGCGATTTCGCCGCTTTTGACCCGAACTTTTAAATATTGTTGCAGGACAGCATTGGCTCCAACCGGGGATACATGCTCCATCCGGACGCTTTGGGTAAAAGTCGCAAATTGCGCATCAAAATTAACGGCAAGATTCATGGCAAAAGTTCCCGTCAGCAGGGGACGGGCGGTGATCGTCACGGTGGCCGGTAACGGAACCTTTAGCCCCTCGCTGTTGCTCATATTTTCGGCGGCGATTTCGAGATGATCTAATCCCAGATAGATGGGTGGGCTGGCATGGGAATCCAGAAAATGGACCTCGCCCCGGTGAATTCTGACTTGATTAACGCGCCAGGGAATCAGCTCCTTGATGGCGTCGATCCAGGATTTACTGATATATATCTGGCTCTGGTCCAGGCTGGGACTCGAAACAAGATTGATTTGCGGATCCAGTATGATAACGGAGGCCCGCGCTACGCCATGGAAGATTTGCGACCATTGCAGGGAAATGTGCCAGCGGGGTGCATAAAAGAAAGGGACGGGGATTTTTCCCGTTCTTTTGTCAAGACGGACATCGTAAATATCAAGACTGGCAATCCAGGGATGAATGCGAACTGATTCCACGCGACCGGTGTAATCGGGCAGGCCGGAAAGGCCCCGGTTGATGTAGGCGCGGACGAAATAGGGGGCTGAGAACCAGATGACTGCGAAAACGAGCGCCAAACCCAGCAGGATTGATTCAACGGTCAAGCGAGTACGCCTATTTCCAAATCGCGGCCAGGGACGAACAGCCTGCGACCAGGGGACTTGGCGGAAAAACCGCGACTCCGCGGCGTGGTCCGTAATTCGCAGGTAAAGACTTTCCATATAAATAAAGATGGAAAGTTTTCCTGGTAGCCAATGGGCTGCAGTCAATCTTTCCTCGGTTTGTTCAAAATGGTCTTGGAGCGTTGTTGAATGAATGTGCCTGTCATATATCAATCAACGCAACCTTACACCGGACATCCGGTTTTTCCTATGGGGTGTATACCCCATTCGTAATTTTCCCCAATGGAAGCCACTCCGATCAGGCTTCGTCCAATATTGCCTGCATGGTTTTTAGCAAGGTTTCCGCCGTGTAGGGCTTCGTCAAAAAATGTTTAGCACCAATACCGGATGCGTTGGCCAGTTCGTTATTTGCATTAAGACCACTCGTCGCAATGATTTTAACCGCTGGATTGATTCGTTTCAGGGCGTGAATCGCACCCGAACCGTCCATGAGCGGCATCATCATATCGGTGAGGACAATAGAGATTTCATTCTTGTGTTCCATGAAGACGGCCACAGCGTCCGCACCATCCGTCGCGGTCAAGACCCGGTAGCCGAAGGCCTGCAGCGTCTGGCTGGTGATGGTGAGGATGGAGGCCTCATCATCGATCACTAAAACCGTTTCGCCGTTTCCTCGCAGAGGGCTGATCGGTTGCGTTTGTTTCTTCAACGCTTCGGAAGAAGTTTCCATCGCGGGCAGATATACTTTGAAAGTCGTGCCCTTGCCCGGCTCGCTGTCAACATCAATGAAACCCTCATGACTTTGCACAATGCCCATGACAGTTGACAGGCCCAGGCCGGTGCCCCTGTGCAGTTCCTTGGTGGTGAAGAAGGGCTCGAAAATTTTATCGAGGATCTCCGGTGGGATACCCGTTCCCGAATCGGTCACGCTGATCATGACGTAATGTCCGGATTTGGCCTGGATGTTCATCCCGGCATACTGTTCATCCAGCAGGCAGTTTTCGATGCCGATAAACAGAGTGCCGCCGTTCGGCATGGCGTCCCGGGCATTCACGCAAAGATTCAGGAGAATCTGATGCACCTGGGTTGGATCGCCCAAAATGGTCCAGGTGTCGTTGGGGGTGGAGAACTTCAACCGAATATCTTTCGGGAAGGTGTCCTTGATAATGCTTTCAAGGTCCTTCAACAGGTGTTTGGGCTGCACCTCGATTCGTTCTCCTTCCAGACCGCGCGCGAATGAGAGCACCTGCCGCACGATATCGGCACCCCGCTTCGCGCTCACCTCAATGGTGTCCAGGATCATCTTTGCCTGAGGATCGGTTGCCGTGGTCTTGAGTATGTCGATGGACATCATGATCGGAGCCAGAATGTTATTCAGGTCATGCGCGATGCCGCCGGCCAGGGTACCGATGCTCTCCATCCGCTGGGCTCGCATAAACTGCGCTTCGATTTTTTTCTTCTCCGTGATGTCGGTATTGATCGCGAGGATCGACTTAGGCTGCCCCTCATGGTCCCGGATAAGCGTCCAGCGCGTTTCAATGGTGATCTCGCGCCGGTCCTTGGTGTGATGCTTGCGTTCGCCGGACCACTTGCCGTGCTTGATGGTTAGAGCGGTGGCTTCGACAGAGGTTTTTATATCCGTGGTGAGAAATTCGCCAATATCCCGGCCGATGACTTCCTGGCGCGACCAGCCATACAATCGCTCGGCCCCCTTGTTCCAAAAAATGATTTTTCCTTCGAGGTCGCGAACCATGATCGCATCCTGCGCCTCGTCCAGGAATGCCGCCTGTTCCACGATTTGCTCCTCAGCCCGTTTCCGCTCGGTAATGTCCCGGGCGATGGACTGAAGGTAGATCTCGCCGTGCAGTTCAAGCCGGTTGAGACTGACATCCGCATCAACCGGTGTTCCGTCGGGGCGTTGCTGCCTCCATTCGAAAAACTGCGGTTCGCCCGCCTGGGCGCGTTGGAAAAATTCAGCGGCTTTTTCCTGCGAGTCACAGCCGTCGGGTTGGGTGGGAGGCGAGAAGAGCAGCGGCGACTGGCCGATCAGTTGGTCGCGCGTCACGCCAAAAAGAGTTAGTCCGCTGGCGTTGCAGTCCACGAAAAGGCCGTTTCGGAGCAGGAAAATGGCGTCTTTGGCCACGTCAAATAATGTGCGGAACTTGACCTCGTTCTCTCGCATCGCCTTCTCCAGCCGACGATGCTCGGAAAGTGCTTCGACTTCCAACATCACGCGCTGCACCGCGGGAACGAGCCGGGCAAGACCGTCCTTCAGGACATAATCCGTCGCGCCGCTCTTGAGCGCTACAATGGATCGTTCCTCGCCCAGCGTGCCGGAGACGAAGATTAAAGGCACGTCCGGGCATTTGATCCGCGCAATTTCCATTGCGGACAATCCATCAAACTCAGGCAGCGTGTAGTCCGAAAGGATCAGGTCAACTTCGCCGTCCTCAAGCGCCGCCACAAAGGCTTCCTGGGTGTGCACGCGGGTGGTCGCACAAGGGACCCCCCCGGCGGCAAGGGTCGATTTAATCAGCGCGGCGTCGTTGAGATCATCTTCTAAGTGTAGGATGCGAAGTGGGGGCGGGGATTGCATTTTTGACCTCTTTCTTTTCGAGGGAAATGACTTCACCGTTACAAATCGAAGTTTTCTCTCCCCCAATTTCCGGCGGCGGTTCATTGACCGCAGCCCAAAAAACACCGAGCTGTTTGACTGCTTTCGCGAACGCATCAAAATCAACCGGCTTCACGACGTAGGCGTTGACGCCATGATTGTAACAATCGATCAAGTCGGGCGTTTCACGCGAGGAGGTCAGCACCACCACCGGTATGGTCTTCAGGTTTTCGTCGGCTTTGATGATTTTCAAAACTTCCAGCCCGTCGACCTTCGGCATCTTGAGATCCAGCAGGATCGCGACCGGATTGCCGCCGACACGTCCTTCGAATCTTTCCCGGCAATAAAGATAATCGAGCACCGCCTCGCCGTCATGGACAGCGAAAACCTTGTTGATCAGATTATACTCCTCCAACGCAGCCAGGGTCATTTGCGCATCACGGGGATCGTCTTCCGCCAGGAGAATGTGTTTTATACTTGTATTCATGGATGCCTCGATTTGTTTTGAGATTAAAAGCAACTCAGGTTCCTGCGCCGATTTGGTCGCGGGACTTTTTCTTGAGCGAGAAAATGACGTCACTGCCTGAGGTTGGAGCAGCTTCTTTCCCAATCGGTGGCGGTTCGTTGACCATCACCCAAAAACCGCCGATCTGTTTGACCGCTTGCGCGAACTCGGCAAAATCGACCGGTTTTACCACGTAGGCGTTGACGCCTTGCTCGTAACAATCGATCAAGTCTGACGGTTCGCGAGAGGAAGTCAGCACCACGACCGGTATGGTCTTCAATTTTTCTTCGGCTTTGATGATTTTCAAAACTTCCAGCCCGTCGACTTTCGGCATCTTGAGATCCAGCATGATCGCGACGGGATTGCCGCCTTCGCGTCCTTTGAATTTTCCCTCGCAGTTAAGATAATCGAGCACCGCTTCGCCGTCGGTCACGTGGAAGACTTTATTGTCCACATTGTGCTCGGCCAGCGCGGCCAGGGTCAGTTTTGCATCGCGAGGATCGTCCTCGGCCAGCAGAATATGCCTTACATTGACACTTACGTTCGTATTCATATTCATGCTCATTTACTCCTCAATTTGTTTGGGGATTGAAAAGTAAAAGGTTGCGCCGCCGTCCACCACGCCGTCGGCCCAGACCCGGCCGCCGTGTCTTTTAATGATCCGCTGGACATTCGCCAGGCCGATGCCTGTCCCCTCGAATTCGTCGTGACTGTGGAGGCGTTGAAACACTCCGAAGAGTTTCTTGGTATATTTCGGATTAAAACCTGCGCCATTGTCACGAATGAAGATCACGCTTTCGTCGTTCTCATCGGGAGCGCAACCGATTTCGATCCTGGCCTCGGTGCGGGCGCCGGTGAACTTAACCGCATTGGAAATAAGGTTGACCAGCACCATGCGCAGCAGGGACCGGTCACCCCAAACGGATGGCAGCATCTCGATTTCCCAAACGATGTTTCGCCCCTTCGTGTCCACCTCCATCTCCTTCAACGTCTCCTTGATCAATTGGTCGAGATCGATTTCCGTCTTTTGCATGGCCGCGCGCCCAACCCGCGAAAAAGCCAACAGATCATCGATCAGCTGTCCCATCCGGGTCGCGGCGTGGGAAATGGTCGACAGATGGCCGAGCCTTTCTTCTGAAAGAGGCGGTCCGGCGTCTTCTTTTTTCAATAGATCCACAAAACCCAGGATATGGCGCAGCGGCGCGCGTAAATCGTGGGAGACGGAATAGCTGAAGGCCTGCAACTCTTTGTTGGCCTCCTGCAACTGCGCGGTGCGTATGGCGACACTTTGCTCAAGGGTTTCGTTGAGACGAAGGATTTCCGCTTCAGCCCGTTTGCGCTCCGTGATGTTGCGGATGTTGCATTGGATGAGCTGTTTTTTGTCCACGAGATAGGCGTTGCTGATGAACTCGACCTCGACCTGCAGTCCGGCCTTCGTCTCCAGGGGCAGGCCTTCGTAGCGAATACAGTCGGCGCGTTGCAATTCGGCGAAAGCGAGTTTGGAGGCAGCCTCGCCTTTAAAGGGACCGATTTCCCACAGCTTTTTCCCAAGAAATTCTTCCTGCGAATAGCCGAGTAAATCTTTCATGAACGGGTTGGCATCCACCACTTGCCCGGTGTCGGCGTCGAGAATGAGAATGCCATCCTGCGCCGTTTCAAAAAGCCGCCGGTAAAGGAGCCCGGAAGCTTTGAGCGCTTCCACGCTCCGCGCCTCGGCCTGTTCCGTCCGTATATTGGCTTGATCGGTTCGCGTGTTGGCCTGGTCCGTCCGCATATTGGCTTGATCGGTTCGCGTGTTGGCCTGGTCCGTCCGCGCCTCGGCCTCCTGCGTTCGCGTATTGGCTTGTCGCGTCCGTGTATTGGCTTGGTCGGTCCGCGAATCCGCCTGCTCCATCGGCGTCCCATGATCGGTCACGGGCGCATCCGCGGGCGCATCTTGAGGCTTTTTTACTTCGCCGATATCACCAGCCGCGGTGCGACCTGATTCCCTGACCGGTGTTGGCTGACGCCCTGTAATTAATGAGTCATTGGAATTCATTGACGGAAAGAAAGGTTACGATCTTGGCTTTGTGCTGCCTATGGGGTGTTCACCCCATTAACGCTGCTGGATGAAGCAAGCTTGAATTATCAGCTAATGGGTGCTGGAGGGAGTTCGATAAGTCCCTCGAGGACATCCAGCAAATCTTGCGCCCCACACGGCTTCGAAATAAGCGCAGAGGCTCCCAGGGAATAGAGTTCAAATCGATCCTTCAATTCGTTTTCTCCCGAATAGACCACAATGGGAAAAGCAGGGCGTTGAGCGGCTATTTCAGGGATAATATCCTGACCAGCTATATCTGGCAGATCCAAATCGACAATGACCGCATCCCATGCTTGCGGGTCTTGAAGAAAGCTTTTTAATCCCGATTTACCCAGGGCATTATGTTCCACTTCATGCCCATGCCCTTTTAAAAGGGTGCAGACGAGTTCCGCCAGTTTTTTATTATCTTCGATATACAATATTTTCATAAATATAACGCTCTTTCACCCGTTTAAGATTGCCGCTTAACGAAGTGCCGTATTCTGTGAGGAATCGCTACGACAACCGGGTGGTTGACACAACCGGATGGTTGACTCTTCCGTTTGCGGGAGTTCGCCGTCATTTATGGATCGAAAGTAAGCAAGTATACCTTGTGGGCGCTATGGGGTGTTCACCCCATAGGCTCCGGCAGTTTTCCGGTGCATCTTGGTTTGGTCGGAAACCGCAGAACCCATCATTTATGTTACAAAATATCAAAAATCTTTACGGAGAGAGACTCCTCGCTTCGGACGGCGAAATCGGCCATGTGCTCGATTTCTATTTTGACGATCAGAACTGGGCGGTTCGTTATGTTGTCGCGGACACGGGTTCATGGTTGGCGGGGAGACAGGTCCTTCTCTCACCCCATGCCTTTGGCCGTCCTCAACAGGGTGGGAAGCTCCTCCAGGTAAATCTAACCCGGAAACAGATTGAGGACAGTCCTTCGATTGAGTCGCACAAGCCGGTTTCGCGACAATACGAGGAGGAATATCACCGCTATTACGGCTGGCCCTGCTACTGGCAGGGCGGGGGCTTGTGGGGCCCGAGCGCCCTGCCAATCTTGGAAATGCCGGCAGAACTTTACCCCAAGGCACTCGGCAGAACGAGTCATGCTCCGCCCCCCAAAGCCGATACCTATCTGAGAAGCGCACTTGCTCTGAACGGCTATCGCCTCGAGGCAAGCGACGGAAAGATCGGTTACGTCAGCGACTATATGTTGGACACTGGGAGCTGGGAGATTCGTCAATTGGTTATCAAGATCGGCCATTGGCTTGCCGGCAAAGAGGTCGAGATAGCGACGAGCAAAATTGACCGAATCAGTTACGACGAATCCACGGTATTTGTCAATTTGACCGGCAAAAACGTCGAGCAAAGTCCCGTGCATCATTTGGCTCTCAACGGTGCAACTGCTTGACGCTGTCAGACAAAGCCCGGTCACCGAACAAGTATCGCCTTAACCACCCACACTTTGGCATGCGCCAGCCTCACTCGGTAAGCGTCAGGGAGGGGAATGCCCCAGCCTTATGAACCCCGTAACCGAAATCAAAAAGATCGCCTTTTTGGGCGACTATCTTCCGCGCAAATGCGGCATTGCGACTTTTACCCATGACTTGCGCAAGGCCATGGCTGAGCAATATCCGGAGACGGAAAGCTTTGTCGCTCCGGTCAACGATTTGTCCGAGGGCTACGAATACCCGGGCGAGGTGCGATTTGAATTTAGCGAAAACGATCTCGATTCGTATCGGCGCACGGCCGATTACCTGAATTTCAGCAACGCCGATGTGGTCTGTCTTCAGCATGAATATGGAATTTATGGCGGTCCGTCGGGCAGTTTTATCTTGGCTCTTTTACGCGACTTGCGCATTCCGGTTGTCACGACCCTTCACACGATTCTCCAGAACCCCAGCGCGGACCAGCGCCGGGTGCTTCAGGATTTGAGCATGCTCTCCGCGCGCCTGGTGGTGATGAGCGAGCGCGGCTCAAAAATGTTGAGGGAGATTTATGAAGTGCCCGGGGAGAAGATCGATCTTATTCCCCACGGCATTCTCGACATGCCGTTCGTCGATTCAAATTTTTACAAGGACCAATTCGGTGTGGAAGGGAAACACGTTCTCCTGACCTTCGGTCTTTTGTCGCCCAACAAGGGCATCGAGAATGTCCTTCGTGCCTTGCCCGAAGTCGTTAAAAAATTTCCCAATCTGGTTTATATCATCCTCGGCGCAACCCATCCCAACCTGGTGCGGGAACAGGGCGAGGCCTATCGCCTGACACTGGAACGGTTGGCCAAGGACCTGGGGATCAAACGCCATGTGAGTTTCTACAACCGCTTCGTGGACCAAGAGGAACTGAAGGTGTTTCTCGGCGTGGCCGATCTCTATATCACGCCTTATCAGAATGCCGCTCAAACCACGTCCGGCACGCTGGCCTATGCGTTCGGCTGCGGCAAGGCGGTGATTTCGACGCCGTACTGGCACGCGGAGGAGCTTCTGGGCGATGGCGGTGGCGTCCTGGTCCCCTTCGGCGATTCGAACGCCATGACGCAGGCGATCATCGGCTTGCTCGAAGACGATAACCGGCGTCACGCCATGCGCAAACGGGCTTACCTCCAAGGACGCGAGATGGTCTGGAGCAAGACCGCGCAGCACTACATGGCTTCCTTTGAGAGCGCCCGCCGCAATCCGACCAGCCAGTCAATTCGCCGTCTTGGAGTAAGAACCCTGGATGAAGAACGGCTGGAACTTCCCCAATTGCGCCTGGACCATCTCACGCGCATGTCGGATTCCACGGGCATTTACCAGCACGCCATCTACTCCCTGCCCGATTTTCACCATGGTTATTGCATCGACGATAATGCCCGTGCACTGATCATCACGGTACTGCTCGAGGAGTTGGAATTGGAAGGGCCTGAACTGCACCGGTTGGCGGAAACCTATGCGAGCTTTATGCAGTATGCCTTTAATCCCGATGCAAAACGCTTTCGAAATTTCATGAGCTATGACCGGCGCTGGCTTGAAACCGAGGGGTCGGAGGACAGTCAGGGGCGCACCCTTTGGGCTCTCGGCACCTGTGCGGGACGCTCCAAACATGCGCATCTGCAGGCGTGGGCCGCGCAAATGTTCGAACGCGCGCTCCCAACCGTGCTGGACGCAAAATCTCCCCGCACCTGGGCCTACTCGCTCCTCGGCATCTACGAATATTTCCGCCGCTTGAGCGGCGACCGCCTTGCAACGCAAGCCCGGGATGCGCTGACCGAACGTCTGATCGACATTTTTGAACGGACGGCGACCGAGGATTGGCCCTGGTTTGAAGAGAGTCTTTCCTACGCGAATGCCCTGCTCTCCCATGTACTGATTTTAAGCGGCCGCTGGGCGGACAATGCCAAGGCTTTCGAAATTGGACTTCGTTCCCTACGCTGGCTGGTATCCGTGCAAAAAGCGCCTCAGGGCCATTTCCGCCCCATTGGCTCGACCGGATTTTACCCACGCGGAGGAAAGCGGGCCGATTTCGATCAGCAGCCGATAGAGGCCCACAGCACGATTTCGGCCTGCCTGGAAGCCTACCGATCCACCGACGACTCAACCTGGCATGAGGAAGCGCGCATTGCCTTCGAGTGGTTTTTGGGACGAAATGATCTGGGACTCTCCCTTTATGATTCAAAGACGGGCGGTTGTTGCGACGGCCTGCACATGGACCGCGTGAATCAAAACCAGGGGGCCGAATCGACCCTCGCCTATCTCATTGCGCTCAGTGAAATGGAATTGCTCGAACACGATCTTAAAGCCTTCCGGAAACCGACCGACCACGAAGCCGAAGCCTTGAAAGCTCATAGCCTGATCAAGGCATGAGAGAAAGATTACTATGCTGAATGTTACCCGAACCGGAATTGTCCTGAAGCCTGATCCCGCGCGGGTTCTTTTTCGACCTTTCAACCCCGTGGGCGAGGAACGTCCTCTTCGCCTTATCGCTCGCATTTTGGCGTTGCCGGAGGCGGAGGTTGCCGAATTGCTCGCACAGGTCCTCGCCGAATTTAAGACACGCCATCAGAGACTGCTCGATTACTTTCTCATGCGCTATGATTTCGTTCGCCACCTGCTGCCGACGGATCAACCGCTTTCGGATGATCGAAAGCTCCTGATTGGGGCCTACTTCACCCACGAATATTCATTGGAGGCCGCCGCGCTCTTCAACCCCTCCATCGTGCCGCATCCGGATCAAACTGGACTTCCCGAGGGAACCTTGCGCTTCGTTCTTAGTCTGCGCGCCACGGGTGAGGGCCATATTTCATCCATCACGTTTCGCACCGGAACGATTGATGACCAGGGCAAAATCCGGGTGGATGCACCCTCGCGTTATGTGACCACTCCGGATCACATCCCGCCCACCTCCTACAACAAGGGCATCTTCTGGCATCAGCTTCAGGAAATGGGTTTGGTCGATTCGATTGCCGAAACGATTCTTAAAACGGTGCACGACAGTTTCACCGTGGAGGAACTCAGCCAGGAAATCCTCTATCTGCGCCGCTATGCGCAGCATCGCAACAGCGAGTTCGATCGGACGGCCAGCCGACTGCTCAATCTGGCGAGATCCAATTATGAAGTGGTCTATTTACCGGAGCAGCCCCTGACGGAACGAGTCATTTTCCCCAATGCACCGAACGAATCGAATGGCATTGAGGACGCGCGTTTTGTCCGGTTTGTGGAGGAAACAGGCGCCGCCACCTA